>JGI24021J15306_10010689_pt1 | contig 11402 bp, 5 predicted proteins | sample Ectturendosymbi1_FD_15306 | JGI IMG/M metagenome (IMG submission 15306)
TGATGTGTCACCAAAAGTTCCACCTAGGCACTTGCAGACACATGCAATAAAGCAGTTATCTCCAAACTGTTTTTCAGCATTGCGCTTATGAAACCTGGGTAAAAATTTGTCTACCGGTTAACCTTGCACGTGCGACATCAACTCATGCTGTAAACGTCAGTGCACGTCTGCTATGTACGGATTTTGCAGTGTGCAGCATGATCCATATTTCACAGCACCAACTTCATGAGAGGCATGAACAGTAATTGCCAAATTCGTGAAATATGTACACCAGTGTGCATGCCTTCCAACTCCATACAACCCTGTGTTCACTAGCCTACGCAGCAGATGCTTAGCGAGTTAGCGACCTGAATGACTTCCAGACATGTAAACCGAACAGTACAATGACGTCAGAAGGGGCTGCCTCGTTTTTGCGGACCGTCGCTTGACATGTGAACGTAGTAAATGTGTATCAGCTATTAAATCTGCATCTACCAGGGATATTTCGGCATTATCAAATGCGTTAAATCATATCCATTACTGGATCATTGAAAAAAATAGGAATGAGCAGAACGTGACCACTACTGACAAGGGTAGACAAGATTAACCCTTCATCTAGAGCAGCTATGTCCTACCCGCGGGCTGCATGCGGCCCAGTCGAGGGTTTTGTGCGGCCCACTTTAGTTTTCGTTGTAGTAAAAGCATCCTGCATACTGACAACCTGCCCTTGTTTGATAATCTTGAATTTGACATTTTTGATGTAAGTGGTCTTCAGTGCCACTTTGTCACGTCTGTTACCTTTGCAGTTAGGATTCGAACACTTTCAGTATATTAGTTTAAGCTACATTTTGTTTGTTAAAATCAGAGTAAGCCATCCAATGTGCGGCCCACAATAATATGTCATTCATAGTGCGGCCCTGGTCAAGACAGTGACGTACTGTTTGGCTCAGTAAGCCATTTGGGTTGGACATAGCTGATCTAGAGCTTGTCTGCAGGATTTGACTTGCGTTTTTGGGTCAACAAGAGAAAAAATCGATGGCACACCTCATTGAGAGTCAATCTCCTTTAATGTGTTCGCTTTTGTTTTGTTTCATCTTTCTACGAATGCGAAAACAAATCTTTGCGCACCTTGCACAGTCACTCAAGTTTTATCTCATAGCTCAGGAAACTTTAAAAAAGGATTTAAAACGATTTGGTAGAGTTCATGGTAGCCAAAGTGTATATATTGAATGTAAAACATATATTGTTGACACTGTACCTCGACAATTGCTTTGTACTCTTTCTATCGTTTCATTTCAGACATGCGGAACGTAAAACACGAGGCGCAAATTGGTTTTAAACAACTTGATTCGACTTTTGAAGTGCATTACANGTTTTGTTTTGCATTCCACTCCCGAGAGAAGCCTTTCGCAGCTTCGCTCTTTTGCCTTGGACCAGATTGAGGTAAAAGATTTACAAAACCTGAGGCAGTATTGCGCTTTGATGCTCATGAATNTGATTCTTGCTGTAGTTTCCTGCATGATGGCGGCAAAAACGGCAAGAGACGAAACTCGCCTGGGTTTTCGTTGGCTATGAGCGAGTATTGCATTTCTCGCACTGGCCACGAAGTTTTCGAAAAGTCCATTGCAACATGCAGTTGGTCTTGCAGCGAAACTCAAAATATTTTAGGTGTTCACGTTACTTTACTCGTTTTATTCGAAGTTTAAATTGGAAACATTCCGGCGTGACATGGCGCAATCTGACTGCCGCTTGAAAACAAGCAAGTAGTTTTGAACCCTTTTTTTTAAAAAAAAACATGGTACTGATGCTTACATTTACTTCTCAATTAACCGCCTTCACAAACCTCTTCGGTTGTGAAACACATGACATCGCGTCCGCCTCTGAATCTACTCATGAATTCGCATTTGATGCATGCATTGCAGTGATAGTGAACTTAAACGTGTGGAATATTAATCTGCTTGTACGCAGAAGCGCCGCCAAAAATTTTTCAGTAGGGGGGCTTTGCGTTTGTGCGGGGGGATTGACATTCTAAAAATTGGCAAAAACTCGACTGATTTGTAGTGTTTCACATTTCAATTTGGGGGGCTTGGAGCTTTGTTTGGGGGGCTACGCCCACCAAAGCAACCCCGTGGCGACGGCTTGTACGTTGCCGTGAAAATCATATACTGCGTTAAGAGTGAACGAGAAGTTATTTTTGCTCAAACATTACTGGGTCAACGCAAAAATAAACGATTCTAAAAATACAGCAATCAAAGTGCTGTGGTCGACAGTCTTCCTACCACGATCATGCCGCGTGACTGCAGAAACAGCCAACAATGCAGAGGTACAAGTATTATTTCCAACGAGACTGGTCGCTTGAAAAGAGCGTTTTGGGCTGGGTTTGCAATGAAATAGTTACAGCAGCCTACTTGCAACTGGCGTTGAATGCAACCGCCCAACTCGCGTCGCGCTGCTCGAGGTTCAGTTAAGCCCGCGAATTCCTTGGTGGCCTTTTCGGAATGCTTTGGTGGAGGGCGGGCCGCCGTTCACAAGGAAGTTCGGCTCACTTTTCCAAACGTCTGCTGAAGGCAGCAGAACCCATTGGTAAAAAGAAGTTCCTTTTATGTTCTGAGAACCAGTAGCTAGGACAAGGTAAAAAATTAAACCTGTCGCATTGTATATTAAATTGAAATCACAGCTGAAGATTGGAACAGAGATTCACAAAATGAACAAATCTTTGTTTACAGGCGTTTCTTCGTCCCACATGCGCAAACTCAAAACGTTTGAACTGAGCTGTTAGGTCATAACAAACTGGTAAACATCTCGCGCGGGAAGTCAATGTATGTTTGCTGTTGGTGGTAAACATTTCCTGAAGTGCAAGGTACGGTAAGACGTTATTGATCTACAAACAAGTAACACTTTTGCTTGCAGTGAAACACTAATTTCAGAAAATGAAACTAATTTCCCGGGTCAGAATTGATTTAGAGCTCGTTCCGTGATGTTAAACAGCTTCGTAACCCGGTTACGATTTAAACAAACGATGATATTAAACTTGAAGTACCTCAAAAACGTTACCAGCACCATTAGCCTCGAGAACTGGCTTTCGTGCACTAGTCTAGTTGGACGTTTTACCGCGTTATCCTTTCTCATATGAAGCAGCACGGCATGCGTGGCTCCAATGCATAGCAATAAATGCCGTTTTGTTATCTTGGCAATCTTGCAAAAGGAGGCCATTTGCTTGAAGTAAACACGTAATACAGCTGGTCATGATAGCGATGGTAACTTCAACACTCTTCGATCCCGGTCCGGCACCTTCTGAAAAGCAAGATTTCTGATTGGCGTTAGTCTTTGTAGCATCCCGTCAAAATTGAAATAACGTTTAAGTGTACGTTGTATGTGGAGATTAAAAGTATTACATTTGCTGAAACGGTCAAAGCGAAACATAGTCTGCAACTGAAACAGTCAAAGTGCAGGTCAGAAGTTCAAAGAACTAAACTGATGTTCTGGGCTAGGGACTTACTGGACCATCGGTTTATTTCGACGACCTCCTCATGGTTTGCTTCACCTGCCTGTCAGTCTGATTTGCAAAAGCGCAATTCGAATTGCTCTGACAGATTTGGAAAAATGGTACCAGAAATTTTAACCTGACCATTGCTATAATTTTGCGATTTAATTTCCACACAGTCTACACTGCAATAAATAGATGAAATTTAGAGAAAAGAGAGAAGAGAGTGCAACCTGACCTTTCCTAAGAAAACACACAAAAAACTAACTCAAATGCTATTTTCATACACCAAACGTCGGCACAAAAACTACAAGTTCTGCAAATTCTTCTCCAGAAACATTAGAGTATAGGTAAGTACGGGCAACAATATGATTGATATAAAATGTTTTCTGCTGTAGTTTTTTATTCTTCATCCGTTACTTAAAGTAGAGGAAGTAGTTGAGCCAAAATAAAGAGGGCTGCGTCTTGTTCTGTAGATACAAACTGCAGCTGAGCGCAGATGTTCATCCTATCACGTTAGTATTGCATTTGAATGCTAATAGTTTTGACGCTAGTCTTATCGCATAGCGGGTGATGAAAACGCGAAGCTTTAATTTTAACCAACTGAGCGCTGTCAGTTGGTGCTGACAAAGTGCATCGCGTCCGTCTGGCGCAGCAATGGTGGTAGGAAATCGTTTTCATTATATCTACCGTGGCAGAGGGAGAAAAGTTCTTTCTAAATTTGCCGGTTTCGCACGTTTTTCGGGTGAAATTTTTCACCAAAGGCACTTTTCATTGCGAAAGGCAAAACAGAGAAACCAGCAATTACGAATACGTGGACTTGATAATTGCAGTTCCTTTCCGATTGTCTACAATCTTTCTCAGATGTGAATTGTGAAGAAACCTTGACAGCATTTTTGTTAGGAGAACAAGATCTCGAAGCTTTGGTGTATCTCATGGGCAGGATTCGGCATTTTTTAAGGAAGGCCCATTTAAATATACCAAGGCAACAAAGAAAGCGCTTCAGCGAAGCTGAATTGTATAAACTGAAATATTTTTGGGCGTTTATTAAACGCTTGTTTCAAAATGGAACCAAATCTGCCGCTTTGTTGTTTACGTCAAGTCACACATTTCGTGAAGTTACGTTAGTTTTAAACCCGTCATTAAGTTGCAGATTAACAGTCTTCTCATATAAACTTCATTTTCTAATTGGCGGTGCCGTTTGCTAATCAGATTATGTTTGGGCAAAGTAAAGCCCAATCTCGATATGAATACCAGTCATAACCACATGTGTTTGCACGTCTTGCAAAAGTATTTTATTAAAGAATTGAATGATGTCTACCGCCGTGCAAGCCTAGAATTGCTTATGCCTGTCATGGGATTCAAGTTGACGCAAGTTCACGAACCCATTCGGTGAAGACTTGCCGCTACGATACTAAAGTCTTACAAGCCATGATAGGGAAGCTTAGGAGAATCTCACTCGGTGGGGTGTTTTTCACAATGCGCGATGAGTCAAACACTTTAGCTATTTTCGTTATTCCTTCGCCTGAAACACTTGTTTTTTTCAGCCGTTTTGGGCACATTCTGTCATCAACTCACCACTGCCTGTGGCTATGCGCTTCTCACAGAGTTCTGTTGGTTTTCTGCTTTTGTCTTTTTTCGCATTATTTGGGTGTTATTTTTGGAAAACAATGTTGAAGATACAGGGCGTAAAATTTCCTTTTGGCGATGATTCTTTTAATGTTTAAGGTTGAGTTTCATTTCCCGGAGTGCAACCAGAGCGGAAAATGAGTTATTTACTTTATTGTTCGATTTTCCTTTAGTTATGGTCTTTTGGGCGCTTTAAACTTCTCCAGAAACATTAGAGTATAAGTAAGTACAAACCCGCGTAACCTTCACAAATCCTAAATAAAAATCATTTCGCTTGATCAGAATTTGCATTGAGATAAAAAACTTCCGTGAGCTTGCTACACTAATATTTTTGTTGCTCTATATGCAGTTCATCGTTGCAACAGCTTAGGTCCTACTTATGACCCCTAAAGAGCAGAATTAAGTTATTCGAGCTTATGGTGGTTAACTTACTGTGTGAATGAACTGTGTGTTACACAGATAACTTACCTACATAAATCAGGCATTCACCGCGTGAGGCAGAATTCAAGGATCTTGCGAACTGTAGAATCTCGACCAACAACAGGCATGAAATTCTCACCCGTTAATTTCCTGTCTTGCGCGATTTTGTCTTTAACTTTTAAGAGAACTCAGGTGATGGCTCAACGCCACAATAGACGTTCCTTAAAAGCATTCATCAGGTTTTCGTGTTACATGGAAGAAAATGGTAAAAAAGCTGGTATGCTGCGTTGACTAAATTAATCAAAGATTTCGATTTGTTTTGCAGTACTCATTGTGGACATACCCAGTGTATTGATGTTAACTGGACGGCAATTGTTCTTTGATTCTCTCTCAAACTTGTGGTCCCAGGGTGTGATTGTTGAGTTTCGTAGCAAATATATTCAAACGAATTTAGGCTGAAAAATTTAACTCACGTAAGCTTGTCTTTCGAAAAAGCTCTTTTTAATCGTTAACAGATCATCAACAAATCTGATTCTAAAAGGTCACCCAAAATTAGGACTTCTGAAAAGAAACAGGTATGAACACTTGCATTGACAAAAGAAAAGATCAGAAGGGTTGCGTATTCCCCTGCCAGAAAATACATGGCAAAACTGCAGTTCTTCCCAAGACGCTTTGTTGGATGAAATGTGGTCCATGACGTTGACTGCTCGTTTACTGCGGGTAAACGCAAAGTATACTCCTGCCGTGCTTTATCAAAAGTTGAATTACGTAGTTATTTTCTCTTATGCCTGCATTCAATTGACAATTATTGTCTCTTTATTCTGACAGGTGCGTAGTATTGGGTAAATAGGTAGAGTTTGTAGGATTGCAATCAATCACAACGTTCCTCCTTCATACCTTCTCCGCTTCAGAAGAATTAAGAATTACTGCAATAGCTGTAAAAAGGAACAATGGATTCAAGAACGCATGACTATTCTCGAGTGAATTGTAGTCGTGGCGACGAAGCTATTAAGTCAAAAGATTCCGAAGCTTTGTCCACCCCCCACTGTCAACTGCTGCCTCAGGTATTTGCCTTAAACCAGATGTCATACCAGGAGCAAAGAAAGCGGCTCGAGGGCTTGGCAGTCCTGCTCCGCATCTTACAAGCGACCATAGAAAGTAATACAGGATCATTATGATCCTTCGAGCTGCTTTATTTGCTTATTCTTTATTTGCTATAACTGCACTCTCCTTGAGCCTTTTTTGTTAAATCTTAACCAGAGCAATGAAAGTTTGAAAAGTAGATACCATTTCCGCCACACAATGGAAAAAATAAACAATTTCACTCGATTTTTTTATTCGTTTACAAACGTTTTTTTTGTTTTGGGGGAGGAGAGCACGATATTTTTCTGTGAAACAACATCACACCCTTCATCGCTTAACCCGACACGGCTTGCAACATTTCTGCACGGTTCAGCACCGGTGGTTAAATTGCAGGCTGCACCAGTTTCATTTTTCAGCAAGATAGATTCAACTGACGAGTGATTGTGCGCATTACGGATTGTGACCCGAAGCTATCACGGTTGAGTCAACGTTTGAACGCTGCTCGACGCGTCAAGGAAGTTGGAGGCGAAAAATGCCACATCCCCATACGTACCAGAGACGAGCATTGGACTGGATCCGGACTGTGACGATTTTTGTTGAATTTGGGTTGGATCGGGACTGCAAATTGCTTCATAAATTTGGGATCCGGACCGGATTTGGACTGAATTAATGGAAAAGAATTGTGACGTTTTTGTTATTAACAAGCTGTATTTTGTTAATATTTTGGACTTTATCTCGACGTGGATTTTAAATTTTTTTACCTTTTTGGACTATGGTTGGACTTGGACTCACTTTGAAATATTCAGCACTGGACCGGGATCGCAAAATTTGACAGTCCGCTCATCTATGATACGTACCACAGTTGGCAATACGCATCGCTTTGCAAATTCCGACGACTTCGCCAAACTCTCGAGTTCTTCGCTTTCTGAGCGTAATTCGATACAGACAAACTACCCCAGAGCACCGAACTTGAGCGGTTGATTTGTTGTGGCTCCAAGCATACGCGGCATTGATATCTTGTGTGCAACGCAGCATTGAAAATCATGACGTGCAACGAGTGGTTGGCGCCAAAATGTCTGTAGAGATTTTGTGGGTAGGAAGTAATTAGTCTTGTAGACGAGGTATACAACGCAGACGTGTGCACTTGCTAAACTATTTCCGCACCGCTGGCATGTTGCAAGAAATGGTAGTCGTTATCAATCGCAAAACAGTTATGAGTTTTTGTGTCGTTATCAATAGCAGGTGACCACAGGCTTATTTTGAAAATACATTTTCGTGTTAAAGCGAATATGCTTAAATTTCAACACCGAAAAATGCTTGTCGGCATCCAATGTTGTTGGTGAATCTAATTTCCATTTTCTTTAATTTTAGATTTATTCTTTTTTAAAAGCCAAAGTTATAATTACTGCATTTGACATTCATTCGTTTTTTTCAAGGGATTTTGGAGTGTAGTGTTTGATCTTGTTCTATTTTGTATGAATTGATCAAACTAATCATCTTTAACTTGTTAGCAACAACCTGTGTGGCGAAAACGTCTTGAAAGAAGTTTCATTATCACGTGAAGGTTTCAATACGCGTTGAAGTACATGTCAACAAGGAACTTTGGCTAAATCTCAGTTGCCTTTCCAATAACTGAAAGAGCAAAGGTTACTTCCCACAAAAAATGTAGTGAAAAGAGAACTGAAAAAACACCTGAAAGTATCGTTTCGCCCCTGGGTAGGTTTTACATCGTGGTGGTCTTTACTCTTACATTTTGCGCTCTGTTTTAGTTCCTGTAACAGTTTTTGCGCTCTTGTTCAGAAATTTTTTGGCCTTTTGTTCGTCTGAATGACGAGGTTCCATCGAAAAGGTTTTATACCACCTTTTCTCTGCGTGTTTAGTCTGCTGCTAAAGCAAGCAAAAATAGTTTGAAGATCTTGTACGGGTTTAGCGACATGTTTGTCCTGAACTCTTCACATTGTGAGCCAAAGGTAGCTACAGGATGCCTGTCAGCGTCGTAAACCTTTATGTGCAATCCCTGGCAATCTTGCAAACCGTGCCGGGCGTTTCACATTTTACCACCAAAAAGTTCGCTGTTTGTTTTTCACGCTTCGCTGACTGAACATCAGCTTTGGATTGCAGCTCCTTTTTTTCTGATGATGCAACACAAAATGTAAACTGCCTCCGAGAAGGGTTCATCGAGGGGTTTAAGCGTCCGCATCAGTGACTTTCAGATGAGTAATTCTTTTTTGACAGATCCACGGCCAGCGGCGAGGTAAAGGACGGTCGAAAAAATACAAGAATGCCTTTGAGAACAATGGCTGCTTTAAAGCAACCAAACAAAGAGATTTTCCACTTTCCGTGAGCAGCAGCCTATAAAAACCCTTCCCTCGCGCAGTGAAAATGCGTGGACGCGTCTGCTCGGTTTGAAGAGGCTGATACCTGCAACGCTGGAGGATGCGGGGCGGGCGTACTGGTAGATTCAGACTTAAACCAGCTAGATTTCAAATCGTTTAGGAGCTCTGTGAATTTCAATCAGGAAGATCGTGATTTGTTAAAAAAAAATTGCATCGCATTGTAGCTTTTCGTCGGACAACTGAGGAATTTCCAAAGTCGTAAGACTCTCAATGGGAAGTTTATCGTCGCGTGTGTTGCAAAAATGCTCAAGTCAAACTCGTACATTACGAAAGAGCTTTCCGACAGGACGTCACACACTGACTGTAGATTTAATCGTGCTTTCATGGATTCTTAAAAAACTAGGCCTGATGTGATACAATTATAGGGTTGAAAATTTCAGCTGTTTGAACCGAGAAATTTAACGCGTTGGTCAGAAAAGGTTTTTCGCTGTTGTCACCACAGGCACTGAGGGACTGCCTGTCTTCGGAAAGACAACATTTTTTACTGCACGTACCTTTTCTACTGTTTAGTTAAGCAGTTTGGTTTAATATACGAATGTTCGCGTCACGTATATTGTAGAGTTCTGCAGGTTGTCAATATAATGGTCACACTCTTTGTGCGATTCGACCTTTGCTCGCTGAGCTCGCGGTCCAAGTCAGAGATGTATGTTTTGGCAAAACTCTCGTTCAACATGTCAGAGTTGTTTCCTGCCTAGATGATGGAGCGTGCTTTTCGACCTTCATCTTGACCGTGGTTTAGTTAGTACGTTTCTTGTTTCTATGGTGTGGAACAGGTATCACTTGGTATTAAAAATCTTGGTGGAGTGAGATGAACCTCCTCAACAACTCTTCTTCTTTGATCGCATTTCCTGAAAACCACTGCAAAGCAGATTGCGACGAATTTGCTTCAAACAGCTAAAACCTAAAGAGTCAGCGAAGAGTGGCCATTCATTAGCTTTAACTTTGCCTTTCTCGAAGGAGACTGCTCAAAACTATGCGTTCGGATTTCGAGAAAAAAAACACTCTGTAAAATGTTCGCATGATTTCGCATGATATTCCGAACGAATCTTGCGTTCTCTTCCACTGCAGCAGCTCTTCCGTGTCTTGCTTATTTCTGGTGGAACAGTGTTCGATGAATGAAATTCTGGATTTTCGTATGATACACGTCACGAAGCACGACAAGATATTCGCGGCTTTGAACGTTCATTCTTTGCTGATGTATTTGAAAAAAAATTATACGCAATGGAACAAAGCGTCGAACTTAATAGTCTGTAAGGGGTAGAATTACACGTTGGCCAGCGGTCTTGATAGGTGTGAACCCTGCAATACTATTTTGAGAAAACAAATTTTTATGTTTTTAAGCAAAGCCGAAACCCGCTGAAGTTCGACAAAAACACGTCCTTGAATTTGCTGATTTTACTGAAAACGTGCGTCAGAGCTAGCGTCAAACATCTGCACGATTTTGTTTTTGAAGTAATCAGATCATCCAGCTTCTAGTGGAGAAGCTACCACTTTCGGGGTTTAACGTCGGTCTGGCCGAAGTGAGTCATGTTGTTTGGCGAGGGTTTCAACTGATGCGGAGATAAAACTTTTTTTCGTCGCTCATGAAAAGGTATCTCTGGCGGAACTACTGCAGAAAAGTAACTCATTCTCAAACTTGTCGGGCCAACAAACGCTTCAGGCCATTTGCTAAAACCAAGCAGTGACAAAGCACGTTCTGACCGAAATAGAAGTCTTAGCTGTTCCTGCAAGGCATCTTTTATAAGACTCACTCGCCAGTTAAGATGTCCATCTGGTAACCTGCTTACTGTTGAAAGAGGCATAGCTTTCATCGGCTTGTCAGGACTACTGCTCGAAGGATTTAGACCGGAGTTAAACATGTTGTATAATTGGCGCTTGTGAACGAAGCTAGGTTGTAAGACATGAAATTAGGTCGTAAGACCAGTTCAAAGTTGATAGTGATTTGAGAAACGAAATGAGTTGCATTGCATCAATAAAGAAAATGATGCTCGAAACACAAGCGATGTCGTTCTGTATAGCAGTAGGCAACTGCACGTTAATTTCCGGTAAAACAAAGGCATAGGAACAAGAGCACGTTTGTCAGTAAACTTAGCAAACTTTTGAAATAACGATTTCAAATTCAAATGCTCTGACGCCTTATGATTGTCATGTTCAATCTGTCTTTATTTGATTTGTGAATTGTAGAAGTTATTTTGAGTGGTCTGTGAATAGTTGCAAATCACCACCGAAAATGCTATTGGCACCAACATAAAATACAACGTTGTCAACATAACATGGGCGTAGTTATTTAGATGTGTTAGGTGTACAGGTATACAGTACAACCTACATATTTGTTAGGCAAAACTTGCCATATTCTGAAATGTTGCATTTCTGAGGTGTTAAGTCATCTATTAAAGTTATTTGATAGTCTG
>JGI24021J15306_10010691_pt1 | contig 11402 bp, 9 predicted proteins | sample Ectturendosymbi1_FD_15306 | JGI IMG/M metagenome (IMG submission 15306)
AGCAACAGGCCGAAGCGAAGCGGTGCACATGACAATGCACAGATACTATTCTTACAATTTCCGCTTCCAACTTCTGAGCCAGAGAATTGTGTCGGCCTATCATTGCATCCCACGTTGCAATAGTCACATGCAGGAAAACATGTTTTCTCAAATCGTTTTACTTCAATACAAGGCAAAACCATACCTTCTTAGCTTTCAGAATTTAGGGTGTCATTTTGGCACCCAAAAACGGCTTAAAAAAACACTGTAACATCCATAGCTTTTGTAGCTGTTGTTGTTAGCAAGGATTATGATTAAGATAGGATACCATTGCAGATGGAAGCGTGAAATGCACGGCACGCCATTCTAAAGTAGGAATTTTGTTAGAAACCACAAGGCTTACTATCAAGTTTTACTAGGTTCAGGGTTTTTTTGAGGAAAATGTTAGGTACCCGATGTGGACCTTTAGGGACTCGATTTTCTCTGGTTCTAGAGACCCGATGATAACTTCCTCTGATTCTAGGGACCCGAATCGGTCCCTAAAACACCTTAAAAAAACCCTGCTAGATTACCGACAAAGTTCACTAGGAAACATTACGTTTACAAGCAGTAGCATAATATGAAAGCTATAAATAAATTGGTAGCGAACTGGCATTGGTTTTCATGGCAGTAGATTATCAAGAGGGTATAAAAAAGCAATGGGAACAAATGTGGACTTTTCTTGAAATCTTCATCTGTGGAAAAAAAATGTTTTCAGCACGGTAAACATCAGTCTTATTTTCTCCTAAGCTTAGCGTGTTAAATTATGCTTTACTTTGCGATTGATCACTGCTTATTATGAGTGCAAAAGATAAGAAATCAGTTCAACAAAGATCAAATGTGAATTTCTTGCTAGAAGTCATACTATTTCGTTGAATAAAGGGCTTTAAACACATCTTCGCATTTGTGTTAATGCAAATGTGTGCGTGTTTGAAAGAAAAGATGAGAGTCGACCATGTGTTTTGCGCTTTTGTATGGTTTGCCCGGGCAGCGCTGTTAGCTGGAATCCAGAGGTGGGACAGGATCCGGTTTACAGGAGTCGACTCCGCCAGGGTTCTGCGTTTTTCTTTCGGACCCGGATCCAGACTCGGAGTCAAAAATTTGGGAAAAACCGGACCCGGATCCGGAGTCACTTTAATTTCGGTAGTAGCAAGAGTCTGTGCGGTCATTTCTTAAGTAAAAGCATGGGTAAATTACGGTTGGATCGATTATTGTAGCCGGAATCTGAACTCGAGTCGGATTCCCAAGTTTGAAACTTGCCGGACCCGGATTCAAAAACTTTGGAACAGGAGCGGAGTTGGAGTCTGAAAAAGTGACTCCGGCCACCTCTTCTGGAATCGTCAAGACTGCAACAGGCAAAGCATAAAACGAGTGCACAACACTTGGTCAATTGGGACTGGTCTGTCTTTAAATATTCGGACACGAATGTAGTTTTTCAAACAGCCATTTTCTTGATTCTGTCGTAAGAAATAACAAAAGGTCTTCAGGCATTGAAGGCAAAACCAGTGACTGCCTTTCCAGAAATTATTTATATTACCGTTATGTTGAGTTACGTTTTTGCTAGTAACTTCTCTGAATCGTCTGAACCTGTGATTGTTTTTTCGCTGATATCGTCATGGTAACAGCGCTGCTTGCAAAAACCAACTAGATGAAATAACTCAAAAAGGTTTGGTATATTCTCCTGATCTTGTGTACTTGATTTGAATTCATTTTCGATTCAACTTGAGGCACACCAAGACAATTAAAATATTAATGTGTGAAAACGAACAGAAGCCGGAGCTGGAGCCAGAGCCATGTAAAAAGAGAGCGCCGGAGCCGGAGCCACACTCATGAAAACCAAGAGCTCCGGTGCTGGAACCATGTTCATGAAAAAAGAGCTCCGGAGCCGGAGTCGTGTCATTTTTACGACGGCTCCGCAACCCTGAGATAATCCACACTGTAGCGGGGCACATAGACGATCCAGAGTAAAAATTCAACAGACAAATTGCTTTTGCAACGACCTCCAACGCTTATCATAGTAAATTGAAATTTACAAGGAACTAGCAAGTCGTAATAGTAGGATACTGAAGTTAGCTCAATGATCGATTAGTGGTTGAGCATTTTCGCCCCCTTGATGTTTTATCGCCCCTTTTGATTTTTTCGCCCCCTTGTTCATCAAAATCGCCCCTAAGGGGGCGATTCCGCCCAATTTGAGAAACACTGTTCTAATGCATAAAGTTTTGATGGCAGCTCGTGAACGGTGGAGATACTTGGCAAATACCTTTCCAGGAAACCAGTTCGGGAAATCTTCCGATAGTTGGTGCATTCTTTGCTGTCTCCTTTCCTGCACATGGTGCTGATCACCCAAGTTTGAAAACTCTTCTATGTCGTTTCAGATTCCCAGGACATTTGACGCACGTGTTATACAAAGAATTCCTTTTCTATCCACGGCCTTCAGCATTTCAGGCCGGATTCTCCACAACGCGCAACCATCCCATCCGTCAATGTTTAGACACATACGCGCAGGAGCAGGCAAATTTTTGGGAGTGCGAAAAATTTTTGCCCCAATTTCCCTGAGAAAAACTCCAAAGAAAATGACCTCAAAAAATGACTGCATTTCATTGGGCGCATTATTTCAAATCAAGGCACTTCAAGCACCATTACTGCGCAAATTTCACTCAAGCATGCCCAAATTTCCCCAAATTTGCCCGAAAAGAACTAAATTAAAACATGACCACCAAAAAATAAAATAAAGTCTGCACTTTGATATTGGGTGTCATTTGTGTAAAATCAAAGCACATACAGCAATCTTGCGAAGGTTTACACACATTTTGCCCAAATTTCCACTGATTTTAAGGGATTTTGCCCGGATTTTCACCAAATAAAACTTTTGGGGTTGCGCTTTCACCTCCTGCACCCCGTCTCCTACACCAGTGTTTAGACAGCTAGTGAGACTTCAGTTACAGATATAGTATTTTGCTTCCCAAAACGCACATCCTTATTGTATGATAATGAATGGGTTCAAAAGATTTTTGAAATATTCCTTCCATCTGCCAACGATGTCTCCCTCATTGCACTGAGGACCCCGTGTTTGCTTTGAATGAACCCAATAGTGTTATTGCATTTATTCCCCTGAAACGCCGAATGGGTGGTCAGAACACTTTGTTCGATTTCCAGTATTTGGAATCTGCCAATATGCCCGAAATTGTGCAAAAATGCGTGTTGAATTTATTTACTACTTTGTGACTTTCGCACCTCAACGTATTTTGTTCAGAAGCTAAGTTCTTGTAGCATAATTTCCTTTCTCAGATTGCATGTGCCAGCTACCTGCTCCACAACGCGATCAGTTTTTGCCATCGTGTTGAGTCGTTTCTGAGTGCATACTCGAGTAACTGTGGAAATGGAAATGACAGCTTCTTTGAGCTGCCACCACTCCTCTTCTACATCCGCTGTAAATTTCGGAAGTTCTTGTAGTAAGGACGACATGTTTTCAGTATCTATAAGGACGTAATAACCCATTAGCAGAGTGCCCACCTCTCCATCGGGCTGCTCGCCGTAGCCCTCCTTGGGCAAGAGCGCTTACCTCAACCGCCCAGCAAGAAGCAAATTTCGTGCTTCGGTCTGTCACCTAATTGCCGTCAACAAAATCAAAGAAAAAAATCAACAAGAACATGATAATGACGACAACAAAAATATTTGCCACTAAGCACAGTCTGGATCCGCTTACACAGGAAACGTATGTTCTGATGCGTGAAGTTTTGATGATCGCTCGCGAATAGCATGAACATCCCTGAACACTGGCTCCGATTCTTTCACTTCAAATGTTTATTTTTGCAGGTTTGAGTATTTCTGCAAGTCCTAATCTTGTAATTTGTTTCTTGAATTTTTACCATGGCGTCCTCGAGAATTGAAACGTCAACTTTGATATTTATGGCGATCGGCAATATCCTGGCAGTGGTGTGCGTCGCAATACCGTACTGGAAGCGGAACGACCCTGAAGACACAACTATCGATAACATCATCCGTGTAAGAAACAAGCGATGATTGCCAAGACCAGTGGTTCTTAACCGGGGGGCGTCAATAAATTTCCAAGGGGGCCGCGAGCCCTTAAAGCGCTGTACAACATTGAAAATTTGATCAATAAATTTGCTAAACAATGCATTTGTTTTCACAACTTGTTTATAGCCAAGGGGGCTTGAAACAAAGGACAAGTTCTTGAGGGAGGCGTGGTAAAGAAAAGGTTAAGAACCACTGGCCTAGACCGTATATTGTATATTCAAGTTGCTGGAAACTAATCAGTGCCAACTGCCATGTTTGGGAGTCACTCCGAGCTGTTGTGTGGTTACTCGTATTTTATGAATTCGGCAGTGATTCTTCAGCAATGTTTGCATAAGCTAAATCCTTATTTTAAAAATTATGTTGAGTATGGCGTACAAAAGGCGTGATTTTTGGCATTTCTTGAAACCAAAAAGAACAGACGTAATTTCTATGTCGGTTTGCTGCGCGAAATACCTTGCTTAGAAGCTTTTATCTTCCGATTATCCAGTCCTGTGCAGAGCGCTCGGAACCGCTTGCTCCCGTACAGATTAGTGAAAAGACTCTCGTAGATAAACTAACAGTAACTGTCTCAGCAAGCGAACACTGAATGCCATTTTCACATTAGCACTATATCATGTAGGAATACAAATGCATTGGACAGGAAGAACCCCAGAAACAGTTATATCTATACGTTTGGATTAAAACGATCTAAACTATGGTGTAACTAAAAAAATATACCAAAATTTCGCTGCCAACCGCAAATTTTTGCTGTTCACTGCAAAGCTATAAAAATTTCGTAAATCTATTTTTTCCCCATAACTGCAAGGACAGATTGTTCTGGAGAAGCGTATAATGGATGTTTTTTATTGGTTCCGCGCCAGGCACACGATTTTTTAAATGTTTTAAATAAAACGTCTTAACACCCATAAGTTGCAATTCACAACCTGAGCATTTTGGAGTAATGGCATGCGTTGAATTTGTATTGATGTTGTAGCATGAAGGCATATGGATCACATGCGTGACACTTCCTACCGGGAACTGGGATTGCGACGATTTTAACTCGTTTTTCCTCGGACTTCCCACAGAACTGCAAGCAGGTATTTTGCGTGAGCTGCTTTGAGTAGAAAAAAATTCGTGGAAACGGTGGTGTTTGGCTACTTGTAATAAAATGGGTTTCTTGCAATCCTTTTGTATTTACTGTCGCTGATACTCGCGTGGCACGGATAATAACCACTGTCAATGTTTCTTCGAGACCAAGTAACGTGTTTGTGATAGGTAATCAAAAGCTTTGTCGTTAGCCTGAAAAACTAATGCTAACATTGTGCTGAAAATAAGGAAGATCCTCCTTTTTGAAGAAATATTGAATTCAGTGCTTTCGTTAATATAGCAGTTCATGTGAGTGATTTCTAAAGCACATTTTTGAACTGATGAAGGCATTATACCAATACGTTCGCAATTGCCTGTTAACGTTGTATTATAGCAAAGTGCAATCATCTTTTTACCCAGCACGTGGATTCACCTTAACTTCCATTTTTCTGGGCGTTCTGGGTTTCGCCGCGATGATCATGGGTTTGGATGCGACGAACTGTGGATCAGACGATAAAGGAACGAAGGTTAATGTTTCAGCATCAATGCACTTGACGTCATGTGAAAAAATGTCTTTTTGTGCTGTTTAAGCTATTCTCTAACAGGAAACAGCAGTTGTGGGCATTCATTTTTGCCAAAGCTTCAATTTGTTCACTCTGTTGTTTGTACAGAGACGTATCCGATTGATCGCCGGAATACTTACAATTCTTAGCGGACTGCTGCTAGTGGCTGCTGTGTCTTGGTTCGCCAACAACGTGCGAATCCAGCACGAGATTGACACACAAACAAGGCTGATACGGGCTGGTAGTGTAAATCGGTGAGTTGCTGCTCAAGTGTACAACCCTGCTCAGGCTTTCCTACGGACATTTTCACCGTTGGTAACCCTCACGAAAGTGGCCAAAAATGTGCTCAACATGACCCAGGCTTAACTAAAACGTTTTAGGCGCACAGTCGGGTTTTTCAACAACTCAGCAATTTTATTCGCAAGCTCATTTGACCGAAAAAACGAACTTGTTGAATTCCGAAAATTTTTTATTTTGTCAAAAACAAACACAATTTCTCAAACGAACATTTGGGAGGTACGCATACGAAAGACACTTACAAGGCAGGAAAAATACATAAATTCCGCCAATTGCCCTTATTAGCTGTTGGGTAAAGATCAAAATCGTATTTTGCTCGAAGCTTGCGGTTCCACATGCAACAGAAGTGAATTAGGTTAAAACATGAAACTATGTTGTTCTCAGGATATTTTTGTAATTTTCATGCACATAAGGTAACCTCTGGCGAAAATGAGCAAATGGTTGATTACGACAATCCTAAGCAATCAATTTGATCGCGGCACACTATCGATGACAAACAAATTAAAATCAGGTGATTTCTGTATTTAGCGGCGGAAACTCTTGTTCTGAGGTAACACATATGTGATATTTAGGACCTACACTATAGATACTTCCTTTACAAAAATCAAGTTAAGTGCCTGTGTGTTAAATACAATACTGCGAAGTTTTACACAATTTCAACATGTTTATTAAAAACTACGTGCAGGTGTTTTCTAGCGGATGGAGATTCACACTGGTCAGTTCAATCTCAAGTCGACTCCCTTGCTTTCCCAAAAATAATTTATGTCATGTGCACTAGCAGAGCCTTGACATAAACCCCATCCACGTCAGATCCTCGCTCCAGTTTTCCTATGAAGACTACAAGTTGAATAGGAGCCCTACATGCCAAATCAGCTTATCTCTTCAGCGCCTGCGCTCGTGTGTCCTAATTACCTTCTGGCGTCGCTACCCTTGGCTTGCTCGTGCACCGACATGCGTAAATTCATTTTGGCCAAAATAGCTTTTCTTGTCACAAGACCGTACCCATAATTCAAATTGGCCATATCCCGCCTACTCGAAAACACAAAACTTGTGCTGATTTGATAGGACTGCCCGACAAAGCTCATGAAAAAATATTCTGTTGAATGAACCAGTTTTATAGGTGAACTGTGTTCAAGGACAAGTGCCAACAGGACAACTGCCAACTAGCTAGGACAACTGCCTACACTACAACTAACGACTAGGACAACTACCAACCAGAGAACAACTTCTGTGAAGCGTAGTTGTAAATGGTTTCTCTTAAAATTACGCTTTGGTTGTCCTAGTTGTTAATTGTATTTTGGGTAGTTTTCCTGTTGGAACTTGGCAATTGTTCTGATACCGTGAACTGCAAATATTTCTACAATTCAATTAAACGATGATTTTGCCCAATCGGCTAGGGCAGTGGTTCTTAACCTTTACAAATACGCCGAACCCTTATGCAGTTTTCCAAGCTTTTGTCGAGAACCCCATTTTTGCCCAATATAACAGAAAGTGAAAATGGGTTACTGAAATGAAATCAACAAACAGTTTATATTTAATTATAGTCATGTTTCAGATGACCTTCGTCGAACGACTGAAACGGCTCCGTCGAACCCTAGGGGTTCAATTGAACCCAGGTTAAAAACCACTAGGCTAGGGTTACCGGAGCAGTACAGTGAAAGCCAAACTCGTGAGATTTTGTTACAGCGTGATACAAATTCGCTGGTATTTCCTTTGCTGTCAATGCGAAAATGTAATGAAACAAAATTTTCAAGGATGATCTTCGGAGAAGCTTTGTTTCTTGGATGGGTCGGTGGTGCTTTACTCGTGCTGGCTGGTTTGTTTGGTATCTGCACTGGTTGTGGTGGCGGCGACACGTACGAAGATGGTCCGAGGAGCTATGTGTACAGACCACCGAAATCGGCAGGCGGTAGTCAAGAGTACGTGTGAGAAACCGACATTGATTGAAATTCTGCAAAACACAAATCGCTGGTACCTTTTTCATATATTTTTATGTCGATTCGTAGGAGCTGACGACTTGAAGCGATTTTCCGTTTTAGTCTTTTTTACGTCCATCTGCTCGTGGCAGCACGGACTGCTTGAGAGCTTAGCTTTTTCGCCTTTTGACATGCATTAGGCAAAAAATGCGTGACATGCAACCTGCAAGAACATTGCACCAGTGCTTGTTTCCAGAAAGGAAATTTCACCGGAACTGTAATCGCAAGTTCCAACAATTACATAACTTTACTGCGGTGCAGGCCAGATCCATTTATTTTTGCAGCAGCTATGTTCAGTTCTTTCTGTTCACTCGCACAGTCATCTTTACTTGTTGCACAGAAATCTTAATTGAAATGTTTAAAACGCATATATTTTGTAACAGTGCTACATCGCTGTTTTTCGTTTTATTGTTGTGTGTAGTTTTCTAATCAACTGAAACCATGTGCCTTTTGTTATTTCACAGTGTTTGCGGGTAACAAAAGATTGTTATTTGGTCAGGGGCGTAAGGAGGGCGGGGCAAGGGTGGCACAATTTCCCGGGCGCCAATTCACTATGGGAACGCTGAATCACTGCGTGGCGCCGAATTACTGCGGGAACCGCCGAAAAGTCCCAACAATCTCGCAATTACTTTCTTCAATACAGTAAATTTGCTTTCGAAGAAGCTCAGGTTCGACCATGGGGGCGCCAAACTTCGACCATGGGGGCGCCGGTTCGACCATGGGGGCGCAAAACTTGTTTTTTGTCCCGGGCGCCATCTAACCTCGTTACGCCCCTGTATTTGGTGCAGACTTAGCGGAATGAACAAGTGATTAGAATAGTTTTTGCTGACGGAACGGCAGTTTGCATGTCACGATGTAGGCTTTTCTCATCACCTTTATCAGTATTGTACTAAGCAGAAAGAGTATACTACTGCATGCTTCTTGTTATCATCACATCGACACAACACGTCTTGCTTTGTATCATTTCGCAAATTTTGTGCTAATAGAAAAGTGATATTAAAGAATGTCGATTTGTTGCAATGGTTTTGTAAACTTTTTGCTGCTTTCTGCGATTTTGCGTGTGAGCAGAAAAAGCGTAATGTTTTTGGATGTAGCAGCAGTATTTGCTGCTTTATCTCGTTCCGTAAATTTTGCCTCAACAGATAATTTTGGATTCAGTTTTGAAAACGAAATTTATGTGATCCTCTTGCTATTTCGTGCAAAAGAGTTGAAAGTCGTAGTATCCTTACTGGTTTCCTTCAGTGTTTGTGGTGTTTTTGAGTTGGTGGGGCACAATCCAATGAAAAGATTTTATACCAGCGACATTTTGCATAAAAAGCAGAAAAGAGATTTGATGAATGTAAATATCGTTTCTCATCAGTTTGCAACAGTTAATCCGCGGTTTCAGCATCCATGTACATTTTTGATCGGCGACTAAATCATGTTTGGGAAACGTTTTTTATTTAGCGTGTCATTAACGATTGCACCGAACGTTTGTTCCAGTACTTAAGAAAATTATATGAATGTGCTGAAAGTATCAAGTGTAACAGAGACGTGGTACTAACACGTTCTGCCTTTGGATAACTTCCTAAGGGCACTGGTATGAAAATTACCCGGGACGAACCAAATACTCTGGCTCGGCACTAAGGGGTAAAACATAGTGACCCAACCGCTGCTTTACTTAGCTCATAAATAACAAGAATCCAATTAGAAGTCTTTTCATGAGTTTATTAAACAGAAAAAAACATTATAACCATTATCATTAGCTTAAATGCACCAGTGGTTATAGGACGAGTTCAATTATATAAACAAACAGGTGAAGTTACTAGAGGCACAGAGGTGAATTTTGACAGGTATTAAATCGTAAAACGTTTCAATAGTATGTCATTATAGCAGGGGTATTCTGGGTATCATAGATTCCGATGGGAATATCTTCTCTTGTCATTGGTCATTGGTCTAGAGGTGTCGAGTTAAGCATTGGCTAGACTTAATTTCCACTGAAAATCCAGCGATATATATATATATATATTTTAACACGTCTTTTCATTGGTCGAAATTCTGGCATGATCTCACGTGATAAGTCATTAGTTCTTCCTCAACCAATGCTATAGGTCCATTTGGCACCTTTCCTGGTGTCGCTCTCTGATTGGTTAAGGACATTCATTCGCCTGACACTTTTTAGTGTTGGCCGCTTTTGAATGGAAAATTACTAGCAAAATTACCACTAACACATTTTGTGAGACTAGCACATTTTGCGAGACTACCACATTTTGTGAGACCTGCACAAAATGTGCAGATAGAATCCCTTAATACGTTATGGCTCTACTAATCTTTCATAAAAGTTACAAATCGAAAACATTCACGATGTATCAACAATTGTGTGACTCGATACGGTTGAATGCACAGTACAATATTCAATACAATTCGAATAGTAATTCGTAACTTATTCAAGTTGAATTCTTTTGCTTGGCCATCTGGTATTCCATAATTGCCAAGTTCTCTTCTTCTAGTCAATGTCCCAATCACTAAGATCAACGGGTGCTTGACAGTTAAATGTAAGTTCAGAGATGGACGTCTGTATATTTTCTTGATGACTGGATCTTGTCTTGAGTATTTAATTTCAGGTTATTACCGGAGTTTAGAGATGATTCAGGTTAGGAATAAAACGGGACCCAACACAATATCTTTCCAACAATCAATCAGTTTATTTCCCGAGATGTGGAAAATGCGGGGTTTAACAAAAAAACGTCTACGAGTGTTGACGAAATGACCGCGAAGTCAACACGTCAGCCAACACTTAAAAAGAGCAAGGAGAAAGGCAGTCAGAAGATTATGTTCATCGCAAAGAAATAAAAGGAAAAACACACACACAAAAGAAAAAACTCAAGATATACAACAGATCAAGTACAGATAAAAACGCCACAAACGAGCAGGGACACGAGTAATGAATTAACTAGAAACAAAGACGGGTTGCTTGCTTCGAATGAAACAAGTGCGTACATAACGCCGGAAATCAATGAAATTTATATTTGAAAGAGGAGATGTTTATATAATTTCGTAAATGTGTGGTAAGGTCTATTTAATAGGTGTCTCGGAATTTCATTCCACAGCTTGGAGCCTCTGCAAACAGAATGGCGTTGTTGTTTTACTGTTTTGTATAAAGGAATATTCAGTACCATATTATCCATTTGTCGTGTATGAAAATTGTGATATTTTGATGTGTATTCATATTCATTTGTGAATTTATTTGGTAACATTTCATTACAAATCTGACATGTATTTAGCCAGTTCGTATTTATATATGTTATTTATCTCTAGAATATAAGTAGAAAGATGCGTATTTTATGGATATTTGTTCATTGGTGTGCATAGGCGTACGGGAAGGCATTTTACTGGGGGGGCGGAAAAAATTTGCCCTGAAACTAACAATTTGCCCTAAAAATAGACAACTTGCCCTGAAACTAAC
>JGI24021J15306_10010692_pt1 | contig 11401 bp, 4 predicted proteins | sample Ectturendosymbi1_FD_15306 | JGI IMG/M metagenome (IMG submission 15306)
CTCTCACTGAGTTGTGCCTCATTGAAGTGTAACCACCTAGTTTGCATATGAGGCTGTGATCCACAGAATTTGTCTCTCCACAAGCACAGTGAGTGGGTATATATAAATCTCCACAAGCACAGTGAGTGGGTATAACATATAATTGACCCAAAGTATAAAACACTGAATTTCAAATTCTTTCATTTATCAACCTCAAACACAGCAAAAATTTAATTTCAGTAGGTAATCCCACCTTTATTCTTTAAAACTTCTTTAACACTCTTTGGCATGGATTCCACCTCAATCTTTCACAGTTTTCTTTGATATTGTGCCCTGATACCACACTTGTATAATGGCCTCAATCAGTGACATAACTAATGGGGGGCAAGGGGTTGAGCTGCCCTCCCTAGCAAGCTAAATATAAAAACTGGGCCCCTTTAGATAACCTTTTGATATTCAGTATTCTTTAATTTGTTGTTTTTTGTGTTTTTCAGGATGTTTTCATTTTTTTTCTAGTATGGACATCAAGAGATTCACTATCATTACTTAACCTTTTTCTTAGTTTTGCTAGTGGGCCCCTTTACAGTGACCAGTGGGCCCCTTTACAAAGACCAGTGGGCCCCCTTCAGATAAACTTTGCCTCCCTTGGCTCAAACCTTTTGTTACGCCACTGGCCTCAATGATCTTGGTCACGGTTATGCAGTGTAGTTTTTGCAAACAATATTTTACAGTTGAACATAAATTTCCATTTGGATTGAGATCAGGTGAATTTCCAGGCTATTCTAAAAGGTTTATGTTCTGTTTCTTGAAAAATCCCTTAACTCTTTTTGATGCATGGTATGGGACTGGATCTTGCTGAAATATCCCCCCACCAACAAAAGTTTCTCTCAGGTGGAATGATTTTTCTCAGGATCACATCCATGTATTTGTTGAGTTCATCATCCCATATACAGAAATAAGTTATCCCATGCCACAGAAGCCAAAACAATGCTAGAACAATTTCTTCAGGAGGTGTTTTACTGCTTGATTGAAATGGCAAGTGCTAAGCTTTTCACCATTACTGATCCTGACATATTGACTGTGCGTTCCCTTCACAAGTAAAATGACATTACTTAGAAAATAAAACTTTTTTCCAGTCATGTATTTTTTTGCCCATGTTAATATTTTTCATCATTTTCTCTGTTAACACCTGCTTCTGTATTGCTTTTTAGCTTTTCCACCAGCTTCTATCAGTCAGTGCTTCACTAGAGCTGAGTTCGCATGTGCTCTAGAATATCCTTTATCTTTGTGCAATTGAAAGCAACTCTTTTGTGGATTCTCTTTTCTTTGTGTTTCCAAGAAAGATAGCTTCATCTTTTGGCGTGGTTTTGCGATTCCTTCTATATTTACCCTTTTTTCTCAGAACAACCTATCTAGTTTCTGCGTGTTGCCATATATTCTGGGACAGGCAGCGAGTTTGCTAGATAACTGTGGGGGGACAAACCTTCATTGTTTGCGTTTCGATGATGTTACCATTTCCACTCAACCATAGTACAACCGTTTTGTAAAATTGGAAAAATGGGGAGCAATGATATATTTTTGGGGATATGGTTGCCAGATGCGTTTGGTAAAAATACCATACATTTCTCTACCAGTGGCAGATGTAGGCTGTATTGTAATTTGTAGGGGATATTAAAAGGTACGACATTTTGTAAAAAGAACGTTTTTAGATAATGCATTTCTTTTTCATGTAATTTTTTTTCAATTTCAAACTGTGTATAAACGCATGCTTTGTGAGCAGAGTCTATAGCCCTATATGCAAGATGTTATATATAGCAAAATAACTTAGGTAAACTCTTAAATCTTTCTTACATGTTGCATATCAATTTCTGAAGTGAACATCTTTCTGTACAGTTTCATATGATTTGCTTTTCTATGATAGTATTGCTTGTATGAATTGAACACCAAAACACAACTAATAGGTTCTTGTGTGGAACATTTACTTCAGTCTGCAACAAGCAGTTTCTAGCTCACATGAAATTCTTCAAAAAATTTCTCTTACCTTTTGGACCACTAATACTGCTTGGAAGATGACTTCCTGGTTGATTTGTTGGCCTTTGAGCTAATTGTAGGGTGCACTGACGAAATAGTGTGTCTGTTCAATGCAGCTAGTGTGTTTGTGAAAATAAAGTGATTACTATTATTATCATTTAAATGATTAAAATTCCCTATTAGCACTCAGGGTTGCAGAGTCAAGTAGTAAGAAGTAGGAGGTTTTTGGGTAGAGTCGGATTCCTAACAACACTGGGAGTTGGAGTTGGATTTTTTTGTCCGACTCCAGATGTCCAATTGGATCATTTTTTATATCACACTCCTAAATTGGGAATTCCTGTTGAAATGGCACAATTTCTTTTGAAACATTTGTTGAAGCAGAGATTTCTTGCTGTGCACCACAATATCCATTGATTTTAACAGCCAAATCTCATTCCCTTTATGTTAAGGAGTCAGAGTCAGAAATTTTTGAAAGTCAGAAATTTTAGAAATGTCAGATATTTTACCTCCGACTCCGCAACCCTGCCTAGGACAACTGCCACCCAGAAACTGCTACCTAGGACAAATTACCATGTCCAGATAATTGCCACCCAGAAAGGGAATTTGTTCCCACCATACCACTGGGGTTGGTGGCAGTTGTCCTGGCTGGCAATTGTCTGGATGTGACAGTTGTCCTAGGTGGTAATTGTCTGGGTAGTGATTCTCCCTGGCGGCAGTTGTCATGGGTGACAATGGCAGTTGTCCTAGACTGTGGAAATTGTCCTAGGTGGCAGTTGTCCAGGTGGCTGTAGCCCAGATACCAGTTTTTGTGTACTATGGTATGGATGTTTAGTATATGAAAAGTAAATACAAAACAGCTAAATTGAAGCTACAAGTTGCTTAAAAATGGCAATATTTCACATGTGAAATATAGTTGCAACTGATTTTGTATCAACTGCTTGGCTAATTTTTTTTGATAAAAAGGCTGATTAAAGGTTGACAGAAAAACTGTAATTTCAAAGAATGATGGTAATAAGCAAGCAATGTAATGATCTCCTTCACATTAATTTAAGAGCTTATAAAACCATTTGTAAATACTACTGANTGCAGTATTTTTTTGTAGCGTTGATGCATAATTTGTGAGTCTTGTGTGGTTTATTGTGACTTCTCACAGTGAATCCATAACTTATCCCAACATATAAAATTTTTCTTATTCTTATTCTTGCAATTTTAGTACAAGCAGTGCTGCATAATCATGACATACATGGAAAAGAAACAACTGTTTGGATTTTATTTAAAATCCAGATATGTAGTAGATACTGTTCAGATATAAAATTTTGAGTTCTAACCAATTTTCTTGCTGTTTTCAGAGCACTTGCTAAGAAAAGATGGAAAGACCAACATAAAGCTAATATTAACCAATGTAAGTAAATTTCAAGTCTCATTGTGTGATAGAAACAAGATTTTACACAGCATTTATAAAAAAAATTATTGTTTGTATGTCTACTTTTAACAATTAATGTGGTTTGACTGAAAGAGCTACATCCAATACTTTCTTGCTTTTGTCTCTGTAGACAGCAGTGATTTTCAAAATAAACTAGCATTGGTGATTTTATATACTGATGAATGTTGCATGTCATAATTTCCACTAAGTTGTAAACTAAAAAATAACAGTGCTGCAATCTGATTTTAGTATGAAAATGATCAACTGTAAATAACTTGAGCTAATGACTCACAAATGGAAGTCTGTTAGTTCTGAGACATAACCATGTCACATGAATGATAAGAATTATCATATCAGTAATGTGCCCCAACATGGTGTCAAAAAGCAAAATAGGTGTTCATATTTCACAAAATGTTTTTATCTTCTACTATCATGACTAGATCTTTGAAATGGAATTAAGCATTTGAAAATATTAAACATGTTGTTAGGTTCATGGTCATCACAGTAAAATTCGCAGTATTAACACCCATCAAACTTACCAGCTGCGATGATATCAAGCTGAATAACAATGCAGTTGTTTTAGCCAGTCTGATGTCATCTATGTACATTGTACAATGAAATTCATCAAAATAACAACAACAGTGACATCTTCATAAACCAACATCTAAACAACCATGGAAACTTTCAAGAGATTAATACCAATCTCATGTGCAGCAATGATAAGTTAGAACCTCTAATTCACAAATGTACCCATACCATGCTGAAATTCTTGCTGAGCACATAACCTTTGTGCTTTTATCTCAATAATATATTCAACAGGTGTTTAATGCATGGCAAAATTTCACAACAATGCAGGAAAACTAATTGTGCCTATCTGGAAAAATAAGAATGGTGACAAGTAATGGTTAATGTGCATGATTATATACTCAAGCAGATTGTATCATAATAGGCAAACAAAGACACCCAGTTTGTTCAGCTATTTTGGATTCATGTAAGGCAGGGAGCTGTTGCTTAAACATAATTTTGGTTGTTCATGGTGTTGGGTAGTTTCTCAATACACTGTTTCCCTTTTGTAATATAGATTTTGCAATGTGCAAGTCATTGGGATTAGCTACACCAAATTGGGTCAATAGCTGTAATCTCACATAGTATAAGATACAGATATATTAGATGAAAGAAACTGACAATTGAAAGATCTTTAAGTGGAAGAAAAAAATGCTTTTGAGAATTTTCATACAAGTTAAAATCATGTTATGGAAGGAAGTGCTTGATCAACAGCTATTCACTGGAGCCTTATTTTTTCTGATCTAGTGTGTCCTTCTTGAATCTCTGAAATGACCTAGTAGTCCAAAAAGATTGCCAATCCTTGATCTAAGGCATTTGACAGAACTAACCATAACCTATTGTTTCCAAAAAATAATTGAGCGCAATGTACGTATGTGCATATGTGAGTTGGTATAAGATCTGACCATGCAAGTGAAGTGGGGCACTTGACTTAAATCAGACCTCTTCACCGTAACCAATGGGTAAGACAAAGGTATACTGAATCCATATCTATTCACGGTCTATCTTTATGAGCATTCGGTACAGCTGAGTGCAACCAGAGCAGGATGCACTGTGTGAAATATTGCTGTAAAATCACCTACTCTGCTGATGATTTATGTATGTTTGGTCCCAGCTTCAATGGTCTTCAACAACTTCTGAATATTTATTTTGATTATACTGCTGATCATGAAATTGTTTTAACTATAACAAGACAGTCAGTGTTGTTTTTCCCCCTAAAAAGTTTAAACAGCCTGCCACATCAGTTCTTTCTCTGAATGGTGTAAGTGTGATTGTGAAGTTTGCTGACCAAGGTGTTTTATTTCATACCTCACTGTAAGATGACAGTGGCAGGTTTGTGGCAATGTATCAGCTAAGGATACACCAGCCTGCAACGCAGTAATACTTAGCCTATTGACATTTATGTGGCCATTTTACAAAATGTCATTGTTTTGGGATATGTTACATTCTACCAAATCAACAAATTTGTCGCAAATACGTTATTTCTCCATATAAAGTGTCTTGTGGGCCAAATGAAATGGCTTTGGGCCCATTGGCTGTAGTTTGGAGACCTCTGGTTTATCTCATACCATTTGCAGCAGAAAGAGAACGGAAAGGAAGGCTCTCTGCAAACATTCTCAAGTTGAAGAGTCTTATGCCTGCTAAGAAGTTCTCATTACAGGTGGTTATCTTATAGTTCTGTAAGCAAAGTGTGATAATTAAGATGTGATGTCAAGGCAAGTAGATTTACAACAGCATTGGAATCCTACAAAAAATTATTTTTCCAAAGACTTTTTATTGCTAAGAACATAACTTGTTTTCTGGCAGAACAAAGAGAAGGTTGTAGAGGAAGCTACCCTCTACATCAGAGAACTTCAAGAGAAAATTGATGATTTGATGAAGAATGGTGCGTCAAAGGAATTATGTAGGTCGACCTACTTCAAAATACAGTACATGTTTGTTTACAACCGATGGATGCCCCCAGATGCTGCATTATCTTTTTTCACCGGCGCTATGGCTCTGATTTTGAACATGATGAACTGCATGAGCTATTTGTATTTTGGTTAGGGTTCAATGCATTTTCGTTTACTGCTCTGATGCGATTTGGTTGTAGAGGTTCTAGTCCAAGTCTGTGGAACTATACACTAATAAGGTGTACCTTGAACATAGCATCAATGTTTTTATTGTATACGTTTGCAGATGACGAACTGCAAAATCTTAGAAAAAAGGTTGTTGACTTTGAAGATGAGAAAAAGTTATATCATGCTGTTTTGCTGTCACATGGGATCCCACCTGTTTTGAATAAACAAGAGGTGTGTTGACATATTATTTGCAGCTGTAACAATGTTACCTGACTTGTGTATAACCTTGTTCACCACAGATGTCATCTGTGACCCAGACCTTTTCAAATAACAAATGTCGGTAAACGAATACTCAGCATCAGCAAACTTTTATAACATGTTGTTTGAGATAAAGTTTTGCCAGCGACTTTCAAACCGCTGGTTTTATGGACGCACATGTGGATATGTGTTAAATAAAATGTAAAACTTTTTTGTTAGATACTTACGTTGGCTGTTGGTTGTGATTTTATTTCGTGCTATCAGTGTGTTTTATATTAATACTTTCTAATCACTTAAACGTGTATAATGCTGTGAAAGACATCTCGCTTAAAACCGCATGCCACTTAAAAATCAAAAGCTGCTCACCAACCACGTTGTTTGCAGCAAGAAAAAAGGCCTAAATATTATATGCTGTCGTAACAGTAAGTATTAAACTTAGAGGTAGAGGCTCAGTGCCATGGCATAGCGATGTGAGCCCCCCACAATAAGTTTGTTGGGCGTTCTTTTTGGGTGGCAACTAAAAAAAGGGCCAAAGAATTTTCATTGGCCCACTAATTGGGCGTTTTGGGGTAATTTAGCTCTGTAGTGGCTAGACATTAGACATGCACATGATTTGATGTACTTCGTGTTACTCGTTTCGTGGGAATCCCAGGGGATGGGACAGTCACAAGCTGCCATGGGATAAGGTAGAAAAAAGTGTCCCATGGAAGGGTCTGTGCCTGAGCGACTCGCAACTGTTCACGGAGTTTGACTTATTTACCTTCGCTCGAAGTTTTGCTTGTAAATTGTGTATGTTTACGACTTTTAATGCTACAGATGTTCCATTTCATTTTGAATTATAATTGCGTTTGGATTCTGTGCTCTGATTCGGGCTTTGGTTATTAAATGTCGTACAGAGTAATTTTTCAAAAGTTTTATTTTGTTTTATTTCTAGGAAATGTTACATTTTATTGAAAAAATGTAGTTAACTCCGCTGCAAAGTTCTTGCTTCCACATCGTTAGCTTTTGTGGAGCTTACAATGTCAATCTTTCCAACTATCCACCGCATAGATTCATCAAGATTTTACTACCCGCGTGTAGTAGGATTACGCGCTAGTAAGCCATTGTATCTTGTAGGTAGAGAGCGGAAGTCTATAATCAGGAATCTTAAAATGAGAAAGTTTTTGTTGGAAAAACTGGTATTTGTTTTTTTTTTCTAAATCAATGTCGAAATGCCAGGTAAGCTAGCAAACATGGAGAAATTTTCTGTCAATTTTAGTCTTACAATGAACATATTCATTTGGGTGTGCGAGAATCTTACATCTTCCTCCAAAACCTGGTTTTGGTTTAAAGACCGAGACTTTGTCTAAAAATAAGACCTAACAACAATTTGGTTGTTGGTAACTAAAACCAGGCTCCGTATTTTCTGATATACCCGCATTTCTTACCCTTTGCCAGATTTTTTTCACTTTATCAGAAATATTTGCGATTGACTGAGAAAAATAGAATAAAAAGTTATTGACACTTCGTGATTTAAATTCGTCAAATTTCACCCACTTTTGCCAATAATGTTTTTTTTTTCTAAGAATAAGCCTAATGGCGAATAGGCTAAACTGTTAGAGCTTTACTAAGCCATGAAGAAGAAGTATTTAAAGTTCCGAGACTCACAAAACTATTCTTGTGACTCCAGTCACTGTTCAAATCAAAGGTAAACAGCAACTATTTGGCAAAAGCGGAATGCGTTTATGACGACCCAGAGAAGCATTTTCTGCTCGCATCAAAACAGACTCTCATAAAGGCGTTCTGCTTCAAACTACCACCTGCACATTCTGTTACTGAAGTTTTCGTACCTGAAACGTATCCTTTTTCTGCATATGTGTACTTGGTTAGTGATGTCACACATACGTATGTTTGCGTAAACTTATCCATATGCAAAAAAGTTCGTAAGCATAACATTTTGTTTTCAGCTGGTTTTGTTTATTCGATTGCAGCCTTGGAAAAAGAAAATGGCGTTACCGCGAGGCAGCAGAAAAAGTGATCTACAAATCCGCAAAGACAAACCCAATGTTCACACCCATGATACTTGCTCGGTTCATTCCTGCGCAGCAAGCATTTCTGACCATGCAGACACTTCTTCGCATGTTGTGTGCATTTCAAATTGTTCTATTTCGTCAATATTAAGCACACCTCCTGATGTCACTGAAGCGGTCAGATCGCGTACATTGACAACTTCGTCAAATCAACCATCCTTGAATGCACGCAAGACCCCAACTGCCTGTGCTTCATCCTCAGAAGAGAGTGGTTCCACCTTGTTTCCAGTGTCAAACACCGTCATTACCCGCATTTCTCCGGCTTGCTGCACTCTGACTTGGAGTCAGGCAAGAATAACACCAACATCCGAAGCAAAAATTCCCGATTTGAGCATTGTGTTTGTGGACGTAGTCCGCGGTCATCCGCCAGATGACGTTACGCGATCAACAGCGGCTGCTTTTTCCGCACCAGTTATGACGTTGTCCACGGCCCACGAAAACCCGGCCGTTGGTTTGAGCAAGACCGTTGCGGTGGTAAATGATATGACCGCATGCTCCACATGTAAGGAGACTGTAAAGTCGACTTCAAGGGCGGTTGAACGTAGTTTTGCGGCCACCGCCACCACACAGGCAAACAACCTTGAACAATTAGCGGTGATGCAATGTCCTGAATCCAAGTCACCCATGACCTCAGTTGGTGATGGTAACAAACCAGCACAAACGTCGTGTGTGAGCGAGGTGCGCTCCACTGTTGCAGGCCGGCTGTCATCGTCTACTCATGCCGAACACCAGTTGCTAGTGTGGTTGCGGTCGTCTGTGGATTCAGATATTGCGAAGTCCAGTTCGGTAAGTCCGCAAAGTTCACAGTCTAACAGTGCTAATCCTGGAAGCAAAGAAGGTGATATGAAAAAGGTGCCTTGTCCTGAAGTCGAAGCGCTCACTTGCAATCAGGTGCAAAAACGAACTACAGCGAGTTCGTTCAATATCGCCAATCTTATGAAACCGACTGACGAATCGAGTGATTCGCGCTTTCCGGTATTGTCCACCAGCATTCCTTCACGAAATCAGACATTCAGAGATTGTTCAAGTGGTGGCGAAAATGACAGTGCCACTGCGGACTTAAACGGAGCAACATCAGAGCTTTTTCCTCCTGGCTTGGATACTGCTTTTTTCGAATGTTTGCAAAGTCTTCCAGCATTAACAACTCCAGAGCCGCTCGCACGGCCTGGTAACGGGAAAGTAGAAACATTAGCGAAAACGTTTGGACAAAACTCTTCCATTCCGACAGTAGCGGAATCAGTCATGGGAAACTTGCAGTACAGCACTGATGGAAAACGAAATAATTCGATGCCCGTCGATCTCAGCGATTTTTTACCAACCGAAAATCCGCCTTGTCAGCATCTTGGAGAAACGTCACTTTTTTCAGGCAGCGCCACACGATCAAGCTTTCCCGGACACAAATTGCTTCATGTTCACCAACCTCATGTGAACAAAAATGTTTATATTTCACCGTCTCCTGTGCCCAACTTTCAACATAATGCTACCTCTCTGTGGCAACCAGCAATTGTGGAGCAAACGCCAAGTCGATCGTTTTCAATATCGGATTGTTTTTCCCCATTAGCAACACAGTATGCGAACTATCGTCAACCTCAGTACGGCCAGAACCTCAGACGTTACACTCAAGTCGCAAGTGAACTCAGTCAGCCTCCTGCTAACAGTATTCCTTGTTTTGTGGGCAATAGTTCGGATCCATCCTTAACAGCTGATACATCTATTCGTGGTGAAATAGGTAAGTGCAGTTAAACAACTTGTTGTTACTAAATAAGTGTATTTTTCAGCTTAACCCGGAATTTCAGTGGTATGTCGGACCTCGGTGATATCCAGTGCTTAGCGGTGTAACAAATCCAGTAATTTCATTGCTAAGTGATTGTCGCTAGTGATTTCAAAATTATTTTACAATTTAACAGATACTTTTGTGTTTCTTTCTAACGTGTTTTACTGGTACACGTAGTCACATTGTGCAGAAGAGAAAGAACACTGCAAAAAATTGTACAGCTAGAAATCAAAGCTTTTTGATATTAAAACAGGTCAGATTATTTCAATTGGTTAGTGAATAAACATAAAGCGAAAGACAGGCAGGTTAAACGTATCAAAACAAAGAATAAAACTGATGGTTTATGGTTCGTGATTAAAGTTTCAAACATATCAAATGGAATGCAAACAGACCAAACGCTGATTGAGAGTAGGCCTAACTAACCTAACGAAGGTTCTCCAACCTGAAACTGGTCAAATATTTTTAAGATTTCGCTAGAGCCAAGAGCGCTTAAATGGTTTGGCAATTATGTGCATAAAAGCTTAAGTGAGTAATGAATATGCGTAACTTGCTGATAGATGGATTTGTCAAAATATAAGGTAGTTTTATGTAGCGTTATTTCTAAAGTGGTTTTTCATTGCCAGTTTTTATTCTCAACTATAAGTGTTTTCATTGATTTTTGTGGCATATTGCATTTCATGTTACGCTAGTCATGGTGTAGTCTGTATCCACAACGTAATAACTACCCGTAGTATAATAAAAAAATTAAAGAAATAAACTACCCGTAGTATAAAAATGGGCTGCGATTGCCAAGGTGGGTCCCCATAGAATTTCGCACCGGACCCCCAAACCTAAAGCTGTCACTGTGTATATCGCACTGGTTGGAAACTTTTACAATGGAAATTATGTTGACCAAGGTGTATTTAACGGTGTCCTAGTAGTTAGAGCGCGCGCTTCATGTCTGGTAGGTCGTTGTTCCTGTGGTTCGAATCTCGGCCGGGTCGTGCCAAGACCTTCAAAATTGGAACTTGCTTCAGTCTGGCCAAGCGCTCGGCATAATGACAGCAGGTAAATTCTCTAATGCGGATGCAATCTTCGTCGGAGTCTGGTTGTGTTGCCTACTGCCTTCCTAAACAAATCTCTGCCCGGGCTATCGTCGATGCCACTGGAAGGACAATTCTTGTGTTGTGCATTGTCTGTACTCGCAATTGCGTTGTATAAGAACTTTCCGCAAAAATGTTCTCGTGTCTTCGTCGTTCTGATC
>JGI24021J15306_10010693_pt1 | contig 11401 bp, 4 predicted proteins | sample Ectturendosymbi1_FD_15306 | JGI IMG/M metagenome (IMG submission 15306)
ATTCATCGCTGAACATTTGTGGTTTTTGAAGGCCGGTCCGCGAAAAAATTTCCCGTTTAAACCGGTCCGCAGTGCAAAAAAGGTTGCCGACCCCTGAGTTACACCATTACAGGTTCGCCACCAATCTAGGTCTAACAGGGACATTTCTGCAAGAAGGCCCCTACAACATGATTGTATGAGCAAGAATCCAACCACAACTTGTTAGATTGTCAGAGCTTTTTCGCAGTATATGGTGTTTTGTGTAATGGAGTCTTGGGCTTGTAGTTAAGGAGTAATCTCCGTTGCTACGGTTGCGCATCATAGCAAAGTAAAAATAGGTTTCGATTTCTGTTCAGTCATTATTTTGTTTCCTAGCTTGTTTTTTTNATGCCCAAGGTCACTAAAATAAGAACTTCCTACANATTCACGGCCACGCTTACCTTTGAAATTATGAATAATGGCGAATGAACGTGANCAACAAAAAGCGTAGTTTCNATTGCTTGCATTAACTTTTAGCGTTTTAATGCCGTAACAAACACGGATTGACTACTCTCACAAAGAGGCATGTACAATCGCAACCGGCACCTCTCACATGGCGTGGCTTATGCACACTTTAAATTTTTTAGTACTTTTGGTGGAGCAGTTGCTGTTACGCATCAAATGCTCTTTCCACACATTGCACGTCCTGACTGATGAGGAATTTGAAATTTCTTCGAAAATTTACAGTAGATCAATTACTGGTATGTATGTTGATAAACTAGACCGGTCCACAAGCACGGCAAAACTCGCGTTTTCCAGTATTTTCAAAATTCGTTTACCTTCCTCGTCTACATAGACATGCTTACTTTCAGCTGTTGCAAAACTTAAAAATTAAGCTAGAACCGATTACATTAGACGAAAGTGTGGAAAACGATTTTTACGTTGTCATCAATTTTAGTCTGCATTTCAAGTTTTTCAACATTTTGAAGAGGCAAAGAGTTCTAAGCTTTTCAATTAAACGGGACTGTAGCGATTTTCTTGCCAGTTATCGGATGCCTTTCGCTGATGAATGAACTTTATTTACTTCGGAGATTTGGTGTAGTTTGTTTGGCACGTTCCTCCCAAAAACATATTATTTTAGAAGAACGTTACGAAACATCGTTCACCAATTCTGGTTCCGCAATGTAAACACAGACAGCAACCATTCAACTTATACTATTACCGAAATTTGTTGATGCTTCTTTGAAAACGCTTTGTTGATGTGTTGAAACCAGGGGTGGAGTGCTATAAAAAAGAAGTGTGGGAACGCACTCAAAAAACTAGCCATTTTCTAAAGCACTTGAAACTCATTTTAAAACAGTATTTAATGAAGTATTTACTTTCATTACACTACAAATGCAAATATGGCAAAATTGTAGGAATGCCGTTCCCACGCGTTACCGTCCCATGCGCTAAACCCCTGGTTGAAATCAAAATTTTGTTCTTTACCTATAAAGCAACCAGTTTCGTTCGATTAGAGATGCTTGCATATTCTTATGATGAAGGCTGTCTCACTTATAGTTACTGCACTATCGCATGAACTTTTGTGTACGCTCATGAGAAAAGCAAGTGTGGTTAAAAATACTTTCTACTATGTTATTTCAATTTGTTGTTTTCGTATCAAGCTGTTCGCGTCTTTGGTCACTCACAACGCATCATTTTTTCACAATTGGTTGACCCTTGTCGCTTCGGAACTGCGTGTGGAAAGAAGTTTCTTTGCAATCTAAAGAGCTTTTCAGTCCTTAGTATAGCAGCAGATCACACGCAGGAATCGTTATTGATTGCAGTAGGTAAGGGTAGTGTCTATAGCTCATTGCTTTCTAACAACGTTGTGGAATTCGGTAGGATCATTTTTCGTAAACAGGTTAGCCTCGCCTGCAGGAAGGTTGTTTTGCAGCAAGCATACCAAACTGTCCAATACTTAATCGATGACCTATAGGAAGATGGAGCTACAATGATCAGACTCCCCTAGAGGAGCAAAGAAATGGCCCGTTGACCTACTAGAAGGTCTTATGAGTGGGCCGCAAATTACAGCAGTTTACCCATTGATTGTGTTGGCGGTCCAAACCAGGGGAACAAAAAAGCTGAGAAACATTCCTACCAAGCCGCATGTTAAATCGTCAGCAGTGAAGAATTTTCGCAAACAATTATGTACTTGCTGTAACTTAAACTTTTCATAGCCCTCAGAAAAGCAAGTGCTTCTACAGGGTCTCGCTTGCCAATAGCATAGAAAGCATTTCAAACAAAAGACAAAGCCCCGTCATCTGAAATTATTAAAAATACATACCCTGAAATTGGTTGACCCTGTTTGTGTATCATCGCAAGAGCTACAATACAGCAAATGGAGTATCCACGATGTTTGTTTCGCATATTCGTCGCTGGGTATTGTCTATCGATTGCGACATTATTAATCATTTAAAAAGGTGGCGGATGTTCGAGGGTTCAGCTTTTCCTGCAGCAAGCGCACCAACCCGCTCATACAGCATTTCGCTCGGTTCTTGCAATACGTAGATGTTTCAAGTTGCTGGGGCTGTCAATGCAGAATTAGCAATATGTGTCATAAAGATTTCTTTCTATGCCGAAGATAAAGTAAAGCATAAGGGTTAGCATTAAAGTTTTCAATTCAACGCAAGTTTCAAAGTCATCAGATACGTATGAAGTTTCGAGGGTGGTTCAAAATGAACAGATAAAGCACAGTTTGAAGGCATTTAACAGACATNAACAGTAGGCATGGCCATCTCGAATGCTAAGGCAACGTTGGCGCATACTATTGGTATCTTCTGTCTACCCTGACAAATAATAAAACGCCAGTGTAATGCTTGGTTACGGCTGTGTGTTACCGCTTCGCTCTTGTGTAACAAAGGCTAAACAAAGATTACAGGAACAGCGTGTTAAAGAGTAACTTGTATCTGCAGGAATCAAAGTTGTAGACGTGTATCTTACTTTCAATGAAAGTATTTGTCATGTGCATGGGAGTCTGCAGTAAATGAATTCCTCAGCTGCTGAGCACATGATCTGCAATGCATCCTTATTGAAACTACCAGGTAGCTGCACGCATTACCTTGCCTAAAAGCAGTAGTTTTTTGCTTAATTTGATAGACTTGTGAAAAACAGTTATCTTCACATAACTTTTCACACCCGTCTTTCCTCGCGAGAAGGTTGCGAGGGAAGCAGTGTTATAATATCTCTCGTAGCACACCATGGCATTCACCACCTTGATAGATATTGTGGCTGTACCCAATGAGGGACCAACCTAGGTCGAAGATGTGTACACGCCNCTGGAGCAACAGACGAAATGGTTGCAGTAAATAAAATACTTGAACTTCCTTTTCATGCAAATAAAACTTGTACTTAATCTGTTGTCTATGGCTTTAGTTGGGTTTCTATCATTCTATACGCCGCGTAAAGCGTCTCCTACCAAATTGACTTTGTACAAACCGTTGTACGATATCAGCACATCACTGATTAAAGTTATAAAGGTTCCGTATTTAATCCCGAGAAACCAGACGGTTGTCTCCAAAATCACTGCACCCGTTAAAAATCCTTCGGGGGAAAGTGGTTTGAACAAGTATTTTAAGTTGTGATTGCTTTTTCGTATTCACATGTTTGTCTCAAACATAAGGTCCATATTACATGAGTTAGAACACATGTGGATACAGAAAGAACACATGGGTACAGAAATGCTTATACACAACGCTTTACAAGGTAGGAGTTAGTTGGTACACCAAGTCGATACTGAAGAGGAACAAACAATGAAAGCTGAAACAAGGCAGCAGTAACTACGAAATTCGGTCATCATCATACAGAAGCGTCACAGTGGGAGAGAATCGAGATTTGTAAAAAGCATCGCATCAGATAATTGAAGTGAGAAGATACAAAGTAATTTCGCTTTGGTTTTGCAGTTTGATTTGAACTTTTAGTGGGCTATACTCAATGTTCTGATTAAAATTATAAAAATTAGTTGATCTTCAAAGCATTGGAAAGTTATGACCTACACATGTTTTGGTCGATAATGTTCTTAAAGCATAGCTGATAAAATGCCCAGTGATTTGCTAGCTTTCCTTTTCAATTAATTCCAAAGCATTGTTTAAGTAATTCTGATACATCCCAAGCTGTGTTGATAAATCACAAACATGAAAAGAAAGTGTCATTCCTACAAGTAAACATTCATGAAAGCCCCAATTCGTCACAGAGACCACAATATTTATCCTTTTCTTAAACATTTTGGACAGACCATTCCTGAAACTTTTACTTTATTTCAAGCAAAATGCTTGCCGAAACATAAATAAATAGCTACACGTAGTGATACCGAGCAAAATGTAAAACGTTTTTAACTAAGTTTAGATATAATTTTATGAAATAAGCATCTCAGGTAAGTAATACAGAGCCACCTTTATGGGAATGGTTGGTCCCTTTAATTTTAGACTCATGGGCGTCTAATTTACGCAGATTTATAGCGATTGATCAGTCATGAATGTATAACAGCACATTTTAAGATAGCATCGTAACTCGCCAATTCAAAATTGCTTTCAAGGTGGCCAATCATTTTCGAGCTAGAAACGCCAATCGATGTATGTTGATTCAACCACCCTTCATGAAACACGATGAAATTGTTTTCGACGAAAAGAAGTCAACTGCTTTGCTGCAGCTAAAAAAGGGAAATAAGAAAATTATATAAATCCGATAATACTGCAATGCAGGAGTTCTCAACCTTTTTTCTCCCGTTTACCCCTTGCCAGCTTCCTAACATAGAATTTACCCCCTGTTTTTTGTTTACTCACTAGCGCTGTAGAAAAAAACAAAGTATTGTAACTTCAGCATCATTAAATTTACCCCTAGGATAAGTAAAATTTACCCCCGGTTGATAAACCCTGCTGTAATGGTTCAAAACGAAAAACCTTAGGTAAGAAGCGAAGTAAAATTAGTAAAACTCGGAAAAACTTTTTAGACATTTTGAAAATTGGAAAAAATGCTCTAATAATTAAAATTGAGTCCGTCAGAAATGTGAGATGACCCTTATTTTGTGCAAATTGTCCTTGGCCTCCAAAATAACATCATTTTCATGCGATTATAACAACATACCTGAGAAAATAATGCTAACCAACCGTTTCATTGATTGCCTTGAAGAGTTCATCCCAAAGCAAAAGCGTTCATCTTGAAGCAGAGAAAATGCAAACCCTCCCTACTGAACCTATTGAAATGTGTTTGGCAAAGACGATTATTCCGCAGTCGCAAGCTAATCAACCGTATCACCACCTCGATTACACAATTGCAGTTTGACCAAGCAGAAAACTTATTTCTTGACGCGAATTTATCGTAATATTTTTGGACAGTTTGGGAGCTTTTCAACAGTTAAGCTGAACCAAGCTTATTCGACATGTAGAACTTTCGTAACATCAGGACCACTCAGTTTGCACATAAACTGCAACATGGTTTTTGGTAAATTTTCTTGTTTCATTGAATTTGTGTAATACAAAACACGTAGCGAATCAAGTAAATCTTACATCATTGTTTGGCCAAATATGCAGGCTATGCCAAAATACAGGCCCCGATTTTCAATTTGATTTAGTTTATCCATCTCAGCTTTGTAAACCTGACTGTTTCCTACAAACTTAAATACACCAAGCTTATTTTTTGCAAAAGAAGGAAGAGTTCACAAGTTAAACCAAGTTTATCAATTCTATATCTTCTAATGTAGAGAGCCTCCAATAAAATTTGGAAATATCTTGCCAGCTCGAATCATGTTAAGTTTTTATGAAGCACTCGGCGTCAAGTCAACATTTGAAAGGCTTCATCATATAACTGAAAATTTTTTCTCACAGTAGCCTAATGCTTCTATAAGTGAGATAGGTAAAATTATGTGCCAAAGAAAGCTTTATGATATTTACCACAAAAGTATCATCGTAGCATGTGCAGACCACAAGCAGTAAACGTGAGTTATGAAAGTCATTTGTGGCATCTAACTGGCAAAGAACAAGTATAATAAACTCACACTTTTTTTAATATTTTAAGTCAATAATCATTGAAATGCTATTTTGGCGTGACACACGTTCGAAACCAGCAATTGCAAAATTTTTTGCAATGAGGAAAAACTGTATATTTCCTGACATCTTTAGAACGCAGTTTAAAAATCATTTTTCCAGTAAAATTTGCATTCTTGTATGCTCTATAAAACTTTCACAATACTCCACATCAGTACAATCAGCAGGTTTTGAGTTGCTAACACATCTACATATCAGTATTACCGATGATTTATATGAGATATAAAACCATCTTTCATTCAGTTTTTACCGGTTTTTCTTCTGGGCGAGGTCGCGGAGAGGATATAAAATGCAGGGTGAAACTTCCAAACAGTTGAATAAAATCGAACCAAAATTATATACAGTACTTTGTGCTATACAAAAAAAGGTCTCATCAATAACAGACAAGGATGGATTCGAGCCCGAGCCATCATACTTCCGAGTCCAAGTCGAGCATGAGTCATTTGCAGTAAGCTTCAAGTCAGGGGTGGATCCAGGGGGGCGACTGGGGCGATCGCCCCCTAAAACCTATGAAAGTAACTGTTTTCACCATAATTTTGTACAATTCGGGAAACAGCATTCGCGATTTAAGGCCATTCTGTCGTCCATAGTCTTGCCACAGCACTGTTGTGAAATACACTTCATCTCTTTTACAGTAGTGAACCCGTAATGAGACTAGACTACCAAATATTGCTGAAATCGCCCCCCCCCCAACCTTACTGGCTGGATCCGCCCCTAAGTAAAGTCGAATCGAGTCTTTGGCGGTGTCGATTGAAGTCCGTGTGGGGCCACAGTTTGATGCCGAATTATTTCGAGTCATTAAATTTTTCTCTTCCGTACTGTATAAAGCAGTGGTTCCCAACATTTTTGATCTCGCGACCCCATTCGAAAATATTACATAAGAGCTCGGGCCCAGCCCTACCTACAGCTGTAAAGCTGTTAAGATAACAAGCGATAAAATAAAAACACCATCATTTTGAGACATTGTTTCATGTCTGCAAACAATGTAGGAACTTAAAATAATTTGTTAACGCAGTGGATTCAAACTAATCACTCTATCCTGCGCGGCTAACTTGCCTACTATCAGTGGGTAGAGGTGGGCAGACAGTAACCAAAAGATTCTTGCTTTGTCAATGCACTTCACATGTACATCACTATCACTACATGGGCGTCTGAAAGATTTTTTCCGCGGGTGAGGGCAATAGTGAATTTTCCAGGTGGTGCCCACAAGCAGTCTTCCACGAGGGGCCAACAGTGGTGGAATTTTATTTCACTAACTCGAAAATAAGATAGACACATTTTCTGCTAATAAGTTATTAGGAAAATATAAAATTTCAAAATCCAAGGGGTAGGCCCCCTATACCCCATTCGACGTCCATGATCACTTATTATTAGATTTGCTGGTAAGATCCCGCCACTTGCCAACTACTCGCTACTACGTCCTAGAACAATGAGCTTTAATTATAACAATGTAAAATAATGAAAGTCATACGGAACTGTAACGATAAAAATACCGGTTGTGCTTTGTTGAAATTTCAGCTGATAAGTATTCACAGCAGGGCAGATGCTTATGAGGCTGACGTAATCTCAGCATCAGTGGGCAGCGCTTAATTTGCTAGTGGTGGCATATTTCTACAATAAGGTCGATTGAAACTGTGTTGTAGAAACCAGATAGGAATTACAACGGAGGTAATGTGAACTTCACAAAAATCTATCCGTGTTTCTGTTTTGCTGATGTAATACACAATGTTGACAAGCGCAGTTGTAAACATTCGAGACTTCAGCAAACTACTGAGGCCGTTGTTCGCAACCCACAGCCACTCACTCCTCTGCGGCCCATTTTGGGGTCACGACCCACCGGTTGGGAACCATTGGTATAAAGCAAGGGAGTAATGCCGTACTTAAAGCTGAAATTTATTGAGAATCCGACAGAAATTACCCAAAATGTTCTTCTTAAAACGAAATCGATATACAAAAAGGTCATCTGTTTTTTCGCTATCAATAAAGCTCAAAAATTTCAGAAAAAAACTCGCTTGTTTTACAGATCATTATCATTCAAGTTTCCTACCTCGCAACCAGAGCGCAGTGGTGTGACTGTGACAGCCGACCACATACAGTAGGTTGCACCTGAACATGTACGTGCTGCTCACTTCTGGATATGCACATGCATTGACGTGTATTTGTGCTGATAAGGACCAAAATTAATTTTGAGACATTGACCTTCAAAAAAATTTTGCAGAGGCCCAAAAATAACAAGACCGCTATCTGAAGGTTTTAATTCAACATTAAAAACTTGAATGGATATGATAACTGACATTTCATTTTGCTATTCAATACGAAATGTTACTGCTAAATAAATTAGTTTTTTAACCAGGACCATCTCACAAGCATCGCTGGAATAACTACTGGCTTCGATGACAGCTCACACCAGGTTGAAATAACGTACAGCCACTAACATCTGTTTGATTAAGCACATCTCATGCACAATGACAGCACTACTGCGAGTTCAATAGCGTATAGCGGAAATCACGTGATTGTGGTTTCAGGCACATTGGAATATTTTGTACTTGTGACGTCGCATGAGAACAACCACACGCTTCACACGAAAGCCGATGCTCACAAAACAGAGCTGCGCATATACGAAACGAAAGACGGCGCCACACTATCAGGATGTGCGCTTTTCCTGAGCAGCCATCACGTGTTGTGATGTTTGCACTGTCTCCCACTCGGGTGCAGCATGTGGTGGATCTGCCAATATGTGGTTTAGTGCCCAAATTGTCGTGAAAGCACCAGGGCGTTTCGAGCATTTTTTTATGAACAGCATGCCACAGTATCGCCACCAGCAAACTTCATAAAATGGTTACTGTATTTTGCTGGAATAGTGAGTGGGATAAGTCCGAAAAATGTAGAAAAGGTTTGGAGTTCCAGTCGGGTAAACTTCAAAACCACAGGTAGTATCTTTAAGTGGTAAGTCTGGAATCACAAAAAAGTTCCAAGAAGCAAATTAAAGCTATCGCACACGGATGAAATATTTGAATACGGTTTGTTGGAAAAAAAACTATAGACTGTTTTGTTTGGTGTACAACGATATTCGAAATTAACTTGAATCGCGATCGCCCAGCAATAGACTGTCAAACATCTGAATTCGTCTTGCAATGGTTTAGATTGTGAATTGTACATTTTCGCCTTATCTTTGGCTGTTACAACCTCAAATTTCTACGGTAGTGGGTGACGTGCAGGAATTGATTGTTTTATTTTGCAGTCAATGCGGTGCAACAAATGAAGTTTTTGCCACTTCTTTGTATTACGCATGTGTAGTTGACAATTTTTAATTTGAATAAAGACTTTGTTAGGAAGCGCTACTCTAAAGTTTTGAACTACAACCTATGTATGAAAAGGTTTGGTATGAAGATGTTTTTTCACAATAAGTTACCGAATTATATGCTTTACAAAGTCGCCCCTAAAAATTTTAGAGTTAAACTCAAGCACAAGGAATAGATTTGTGGCGCTCCACTCAGAATTTATGCTCATCCAGGTTTAATAAAAAAGCTGTTTCTGCTAGAATATACGTTAGCACTGTAACGTGTTTGAAACAACAGCACGTACGACAGTATATTTAAAAAGAATTTCGAAAAACACGTCGTTCAATGTATGCCAAAAATTTCAGAAACCAATCTTTCCGTATATTTGTTTTTGCGTTAGCATGCCAAGGTATCAAATGTTTTAATATGGTCTTTGTTAATTCTGCAGATACTTTGAAATAGTAGCAGTTTCATGTGATACTTTATACTTTTGTCAGAAATACACTTCAGGTCTAGGATATCATCATGAAAATATCAAAAATAGGACTTGTTTTTTCTTTTTCTGTGCTTGCAATAGCTTCAAACGAGGTTGATGGTAATGAACTAACACCTGCTTCAGGTTCTTCGCCAATACGGACTACGAAAGCAGGTAAGTTAGACAGATTTTGTGAGCGACAATTGTAGGCCTTAAAACCACCTAGACGCAGACAGAGCGCTGAGCAAGAGCTCTGGGCGATAGTTTTTGTTACCTCAACGGATCTACTATGACATTAATGCGTTTCAAAGCTTATTTAGTGGATAACAGCTGGTTAACATCCGGATAGGGTTGCGGTTCTCTCTTGAGGTTCACTAAGAACTGAGATATTTTCCATTGTTCATGTTAATATTTTAGCCGTTATCAACATAGTATTCCGTTGCTTATTTAGAGTTGATGTGATGCGAGAGATTTCATTACCTGATCTAAGGTACTTCGAAAACATCGCTTGCGTGATTCACATGCCGACTTATATTGTATTAGGTCTTGACAGCTGCCCAAAGTAAGATTTTAAAGTATCCACGTTTCACGCAGTTTTCAGCAATTGGGATCAGTACAGGCAGTGGTGGATCTAAGAATTTAGGAGCCTGAGGCAAAGCATTTGTGGAGTTCTTGCGAAAGGATCACTTAGATGTATTTTACAAACACTTCTTAACCATATTTCACAGGTGGCAAACCACCTATATAAAATATTTGCTTGACCAAAATTTGTCACTTGTTTGTACTATGTTCTATTTGAATAAGAGCTGATGATGCCTACATCGTAGGCGAAATATATACTCTGTAAGATCTTAAAGTGTCTGATTCTTCGCTGAGAAAGGATCTCTCTCCATAGACAGTGTTTGTACTATGTGGTTGAACTTCATGTTTTTGTCACATTACATAAGAAACGATCCAAACAGTAATGGATTTGCCCATCCCCGCGTCGGCTCATACTCCATGATGAAAATCGCAGACAAATACTTCAAAAACCATGTTTCACGTAATGCAGGTCCTCTGCTGGTCAATTCCATGAACCAATAGCATTCCATATCAAAACAGACAGCTACACTACATTTGAAGAAAGGCTGTAACTACATTTGAATAAGGTTGTAGGACTGACGCTGCATATTGTTACGTGAAATCGATTGCCTATTAAAAATTTGCTGATTGATATAAACCAGTGATTCTTAACCTAGGGTAAATTTACCCCCAGGGGTAAATCTCATCCCTTAGGAGGTAAATTTACTGAATCATAAATTATAGCAAATGTAGACTACATTTTTATACATTTTTACAACATATATATAATCCTGGATTAGTAGGCTAGTTACTTACAGGAAAAAACACCTCAGTACATCCTACAGTCTTTTCTTTGTATATTGATGAGAGGTTTACATGTCAGGCGTCATAGAGCATTGCTAAGAAGTAGGTTTACGGATATATCACACAACTTGTGATGTTACACCTTGGATTATGATTCAGAGTTATGCTTAGTGATAAGTTTTCTCTTTTTGGTTCATCTTTACACATGTAGGCTACCAGATTCATTTGAGCATATCATGCAC
>JGI24021J15306_10010694_pt1 | contig 11400 bp, 4 predicted proteins | sample Ectturendosymbi1_FD_15306 | JGI IMG/M metagenome (IMG submission 15306)
TTTTGCAAAAGTGAGAGATGAACGTGCATTTACATCGATTTAAAACAAGTTTCCGTATTCCTGGAAAGTGCAAGTGGGGTTTATGAATTCATCTGAAAAGAATTATCACTTTAAGTAACTAATACAGCTGAAGGTCGGAGTCGGTCCGGAGTCGGAGTTCGAGTCGGAGTTGGAGTCGGGGTCGGGTAATCGAAATTGCCAGGAGTCGGAGTCGGAGTTGGAGTCGGAGTCGGGTAATCGAAATTGCCAGGAGTTGGAGTCGGAGTCGGATGACGGGACTTCCGACTCCACAGCCCTGGTTAGCACAGAATATTCGGCATAACAGCACACGTGTGTGATTACATATACAGTGGCGTATAATAGGTGTCTGTTGTGAATAATACCGCTAGTTAATATTTAATGATATTCACAAGCCTATGTTGGGTTTGATAGGGTTAATCTTAGCAGCTTAATCTTCCAAACAATGAAAAATCACCATGTAAGATGGACATTTATGTTGCCCCCCCTACTTTTTCCTTGGCCCCGTAGTGGCCCCCCTACTTTTTCATTCTAGAATCGCCATTGCCTGGGAGCCGATCAGACGAGCCGATTTCGTGACTCAAAATTTTTATTGGATTCTAGGCTGTAATACAAATCTTTAGAGGATTTGATTGATTTTCTAGCGTTTCTGGTTCCAAAATTATCGCCAAAATACCGCGAATTAATTATGGAAATCACCGAAAATTCCTTAGAGAATTCCTGATGAATTTGGAATTTTTTTAGCATAACTTTGGAAGCAGAAACGCTAGAAAGTCGATCAAGGGCTTTAAAGACTCGCATTATAGCCTAGAATCCAATAAAACTTTGAGCCACGACGTCGGCTCATTGGATCGGCTTATGACGTCATCAAATAAACCGCAAAGCATACCCCACGTATGACATCACCGACCAAAAACTCTAAACCCAAAACTTAAAAAATTCCTTTTGTTCTAAGTTACAAAACTCTACGAGTCTTTAGAGGGTTTGAACAACTCTCCAGCTTAATCTGATGGCGAGTTATGCCTGGCCACAACTTGCCCTGAGAGAGAAACTTATACATTTCGTGAATCTTTTTTATTTTAATTATGGCTCCAGATACGTTACAAAGTCATTCAAGACCTCTAAAGACGCGGATTAAAAACTAGTTTCCAAAAATTGAGCCCGGGGTCAGGTAAACTTGGCAAAAAAGACGAAAACACCCCCCATTATGACGTTACCCACAGAAAAGCCCAAACCCAAAATGAAAAAAAGTTTTTTAAATCTAAACTACAAGACTTGCTGAATCAGTCGAGGGTTTGAACAGCTCTCTAGCTCAATTGGCTGACGAGTTATGGTGTTGCAAAGCTCTGCAAAGAAGTGGTCGTCCCGGGAGTTAGGGGGTTAAACTGACCTAAGGTCAAGTCAAGCGTTCAAAGCACATCAATGATTCATAGCCAGACAGGATTTTATTGTTGAAAGATATGGGCTCAATACTTTGTCCGTGTTAGAAACAATGGTGGGCTTAAGGATAGCGAGGTCCGAGGCAAGACTAAAAAAGAGATCCCTATGATGACGTCACCATACTCAGCCAACCGTGGTAAGCACTTTTGATCAAGCCTAAAATATGGCCACCGAAGGATACGTTCCTGAGACTACGGCATGATTGACATAGCAGAAAGAGAAAATGCAAAATAGTGTTCATGATACAAAACTTCAAAAATACTGAAAAGTGGGAGGTCTAGGCTGACAACATATAAAAGTTAGGCAATAGCAAGTTGGCATCGCCCCCACTTCTTTATTTTCACGCTCCATTTCTCTGCATTCACCATCAACAAACTACAAAGTTTATCCCTTTGAAAGTTTCACACTTTCCCCCATTGATAAAATGCATGATAGTTGGTCTCCTGAATTTGTTCACATTCATGTCTTTATGGTAATACATGAAACCATAAACAACAACCAAAAAGATTTAAAACACTAAATTTGTTTTGAATATCATCTTTACTACAAGAACATAGCATACAAAAACATCCAACCTAAGACTTGTTTTGTAAAGCTTTGGGGCTGGATGAGTCAAGGCTGTCCTCATTTTGCATTGACACTAGTTATTTGAAAAATGTCCAAAAGTAGGATATAATTCATCATATATCTTATCGCAGGCCTGCCCAACCTTTTTAGTGTTGCGGGCCACTTTCACTTTCACGGACTTTCACATCATTTCAGAAATTTTCGGAAGAAATTTTAACCCACAATTTTTTAGGTATAAAGTTGGTTTGCAGCTTTTCTTTATCTGCACATTGGAGATGGTGGTGGGGCTTCTTTGAAAGTATAGTACTTACACATTGAAGTTGCTGTTGGGGGCCCCTTGGAAAGCAACGTACTTACACATTACAACTGCTCTTAGCAGCGTCTTTGAAAGCAAGGAATTTTACATTACAGTTGCTGTTGGGGGCCTCTTTGAAAGCATATTACTTACATTAGAGTCGCTGTTGGTGGCCTCTTTGAAAGCAAGGTACTTACGCATTGCAATTGCTGTTTTGGGTCGCTTTGAAAGCAAGGTACTTACACATTACAATTGCTGTTGGGGGCCCCTGTGAAAGCAAGGTGCTTACACATTACAGTTGCTGTAGGGGGCTCCTTTGAAAGCAGACTACTTACATAAAACAGTTTCTTTTAGGGGCCCATTCAATGAAGTTTAAAAGCAAAGTACTTACACATTTCAGTGGCTGTTGGGGACCCTTTGAAAGCAGATTACCTTTAAATTGCAGTTGCTGTTGGGGACCCCTTTGAAAGCAAAGTACCTGCACATTACAGTTTCTGTAGGGGGCCCTTTGTAAGAGTACTTGCTTATGAATTGCTCAGTGGTACATTATACGAATGGTTAATACGTTTTCACCAAAAATAAGGAAAATTTACGCGTGCAACACCTCAAGGGGGAGCCCCCAGAAGGGGGGGCAAGGCAAGTGCCTCGCTCGCCTCCCCTTAAACTAACCACTGGTTAGAAACTACAACCACGCAGAACGCACAAACCGCCTCTTTGCCAAAATTTTTAAAAATCAATCAAGGTCACAAAGGCACACATTGTGGAAAATTATACAAGCGACTTCGTTTAAATTTGCTTCTCAGATTATTTACACCTAACCCAGGAAAAGCGGTCCGGTGTCTTACACTATCCCAACAAACAATATTTTCAACCCTCTAAGACACTAAAACTGAACTTTGCTCATTCCTCATCTTCGGTTATCAAGCCTCGCCTACACAAAACTTCCTCAGCAAGACATTACGAAATCTTTGCGGTCAATTGACTCTATATCTTCAAAAACCTTTTCAATAGCGTTATATTGTCAATTTTAACATATAGGTAGAACAGAGTTAAGTTTTAGGCAGAAATACTGAATATTTTTGTTTGAGTTATAGGTTTTTCTCAGCAGAGTTTAAGATTTATCTTTCTTGAGAGTTTGTAGTGTGATTTAAATTTAACATGGTGTCGTATTGATTTGCCTCGCCTTTTAAGACTTATTTTATCTGCTTTGAAGTGAGCACGACTTGCTACGGGTTGAAGTAGCATAAATAATTCAGTGATCTCTTCTTCAGTAAATACTCGGATATCGAGGTAGTTTCTACTTTCAATGACTTTTCTCAAAACTAATGCAATGCTGCAACTTTCAAGTTTGACGTATCATTGCACAGATGACTTGATACTAATATCCCCTATACATAAGCATGCTTTTCTCCCACTATTTTTTGTTTTTTTTTAACTTATTTTATCTGACGTTTATTCGATGCATTTTGTTACTTTTATTTTACTACTAGTGAAGCGTCTTCAATTAAAAATTGATTTGTGCTAGCAACAGGGCTGGCTGAGAACTTGACCCATACGGTCTTTCGCAAAGCCTTTGTGATTCAACATGCCAGACACACGATCATTACCATGCGAGACCTGAAGTTTCTGGTGTTTTTATATGCTTATCAACATTTAACTTAATATCTGATCTTGTTGTTGTTGTTTTTCCTCTTGCTGCCTCATGTGTCACTTCGTGCTTTGAGTCACGAAAATGCGGGAATAAACCATTACTATAAGTAATTTAAGTAATTTTTCTCTGCAAGATCAATTTAAGGTTGCAAAAACCTTCCTGACGTAATGGACAAATCCATGTCTTAGACAAAATCTAAAAGTTGCTTTACACTGAGTTGAAAATCTCTCGAGGTTGTTTTAGGTGTTGCGTCTGAACCCAATTCAAGCATTGCTCTTATAGATCTAGGAGGTTTTACCTACTTACACTGTCACTTAACGCAGGGGCTGCTGCGTTTGCACACACACAGTAGCTGTGTTTCGCGGTTATCACCAATTAGCTTATCGGAAATCTTTAGTCGTGAGGGCAAAAGAATGGAAGAATGCAGGAGTTGTTTAAATAAGATATCTGAATATACAGCTGTATTGCACGTTCTGAAGGTTGCACAGGTATTACAGATGTGCACTTATCACAGGAATCACAGACGTCATGGGTCATGGGTATCCTATTGTAGCGTGCTAGAAGGCAATGGACAGCATGATTGCAACCAGGCCCGTAGCTACGGGCGGGCATTCGAGGACAGTGGCCCCCCAAATAGTTTTGTGTCTCCGAAATTGTGTATCGCCCAGCACAAAGTGTTTTAAACATAACTAACAACAAAAATCTTGCCCCCAAAAAGTATTTTGCCCCTCCCCCAAATCTTAAAACCTGGTTACAGGCCTGGTTGCAACGAATTTTAAAATCAAATAATTTTTGCCACTAATGTTTCCTTTCGGTTTCCGTGACGGAGTTGTTTAGAGGCCAGTGTTCGTCGAGCGGCACCTGTTATCTGTCTCCGGTTTGTGGCCGAATTTCGATCGCATGGCGAAGTTACTTTAATCTCCATTCGGGTAACGGGCATTCGCAGGAGAGAAAGGAATCCTTCAACTGTGATGAGCTGAAGTTGGAAGGTAAAAAGGAAAAAATCAGGTGCAAGAATATTTTAAATGAGAAGTCGGTTAGCAATAGTTAGAGTTATTATAAAAAACCCTGCCTGAAACGTAAAATCAAAAAAATAGCATTATTAGCAAACAAAGCTTCATTCTAAAACACTCAGTAAATAAGCCTGTCACAAGACAGCTCACCTATTTTCAACTTACACTGACTTCCACCAGTTACTGTCAGTGTTGGCACTGGTAATTTTGTGTAATAAGGGTTATGAAAGGTAGTTTATATTGTCCGAATTTCTGGGGTAAGTGTATTTTATTAATGCTCTATCAAGTAGTTTCTGTCTGAAAGATTTACTTGAATGCCAATTTATCTAATTTTATGTGATATCTTCTAAATAGAAGTTCTCGTTGTTTTGATCCACTTGGAAGACTCACCAGTAGATCCGCAGTGACCAATAGTATTTTTGCTTACAGCTAACTGCTCACCTTTTGTTTAATTGCTATGTTAGCACAGCAATCGCAAATGAATCTTGCTTTCAGTTGAGTGTGTGATCGACGTCATGCAACCTCAAAGCCCGGCGTGAGGCAGAACGGGAAGCGTGTTAAGAATGGCGAATAAATAGATGAAATGGCATCAGCAACAGTACAGTAAGGGACTTAGGTTGAGCGGGCAATTTTTATTGCTGCTGATGCTATGCAATATGAACCTGACGCTCTTTCCTTTGCGGGTTCGCGTCCTCCTTAAGGGACCACAACAAGTGTGTTGCTTTTCGACAACCTCTAGTGAACGGGCTATTTTCAGCAACCTCTAGCGAACATGCATCTATCGACAACCTCTGGTGTACTCTGGACAACCTTCACCACTCCTGAGACATTCCTATCTGACTAGAAACAGTGAAAAATACCTTGTCATAATTTGGTTCACAACGCATAGAACAACTATGGAGCCTTCCTGCTCCAATATGAACATCAACAAATTGCTGCTTAGTGACGGTACGCTCTTCTGCAACCACCTTGCAGTGAATAAATAAAGTTTGCCGAAAACTGAACAACAGGTGATGTTGAGCAAAATTGCAAAACGAGCACTCGCAGTAACCTGTGTAGCCGCTGATAACTAACAGCAACCGCGTTTGAAAAAATGCAGTTTTGCTTCACATTCAACTTCAATTTATTTTGCTTGTGGAGAACTCACACCGGCGTTGAAATAGGGAAGAAGTTACTCATTTGCGTTTCAGTATAGATTCTAGCATTTGCCATTGTTCCTTGTATTGGGAACGTATCCCGAATTAGCAAAATTTTGATAATCTCACTGCACCAGTTATGTTCAAGCTAGCACGTCGGCTCGAAGTTTCCATTGCTTAAGCATTAGCTCCTTCAGTCTGCATTTAATATCAAATTCAAGCTGTTCCTGCGATGAGTTTTTACCAATAGGATTGTTTGACCACTTTTTCTAGCGAAAAAATCAGATACAGCAGAAGTTTCGAAAGCATCAATTATTATATGCAGAATCCATTTCAAATACCGTATAGTTTAACAAGTATAAACGATTCAAATATTCCTCAACGACAAATTACTCAACAGAGATTACCCAACATACTAAAACATATATGGAATTTGACTTGACAAGGAGGCACTGTAAATACAACATATAAGAAACGTGTTTTCTATTTAGAGTGATGTCGTGTTGAAAAAATAACTTAGTCCCGGATGACAAGTCACATGCATGATAATATTTCATGTTGGAAGTCGCAGGCAGCGCATATCTCTTTGTAGAATACCACAAATCAACTATGAATTCATCACTTATGACCGAATTGTTTCGGATAATGGTTTGATTGTCGCATTAGAGAATGAACGCTTACGAAGGCCTATTATAAAATCTCGTAACACATAAAACAAGCGTTCTCTCCAGTCGGCAAAGCTAAGAATCACTGCCACGTTATTTAGCAAAAGGTCCATGCCAATCCAGTTTATCCAGTACGAACGAACTATCCTGTAGGCATCTAACAGAATAAAGACGCACATAATCATATTAATTAATATGCATGCACTAGTGCTGAGGACAAGGCGCCTTACCATTGTCTGAATCTCCTCTTGAGATTTCCACGAAAATTTGACACAACATAGATTTCGATTGACACTTACTAGTGGACGCGTGATAAGGATAAATAGTACCAACTGGCAAGTGAAACATACAACCATAAAAGAAGTTACACTAGTAAAAAGGTAACCTTTTGTCTTGGCGGTAACCCACATATTCACACAACCTATTTTGGTTGTCATCACGCAAATACTTGTTTGGAAAAGCGCAACAAGCGCAAATACACTTGAATAAATTAAAAGAATTAATGCGTGGCTGAATATCCGGGTGGTTTTAGTAAATGACTGCCTCAGCAACGGATCGGAATAAAATTTTAGCTGCCTCGCCCACAAAACTGTGTATAAGAGGGAATTGATTGAAACGAAGCAAGCTGCTCCAAAATAGTTCAATGCCCGGCAACCTTGTATGGCAGGAAGAGGACCGAGTATGTCCATAACAATTCTCATGCTGTAAGCAAAGTTCAATGCAGCTGCAATAGAACTGAGCTGATTGACGTGAAATTTTTTTCTCCGGTGCCAGTTCTGCACTTCATAGAAAGACACAGACATTGTTAAATACGTAGACGCCATAAGCAGTGCCAGTGCGACAGCTTGGTCTAACACATGATCTTTCCGTAATGTAGATATCCTCAGCAAACTTTCGTTGAATGTTGTGCATCGATTTGTAGATGTCACATGTGCAATTGTTTCGATTTCATTCCTTGAATGAGCCATTATCAGCTTTTGTTTGTTGTATTAAGTTTCCCCTTTGCGACAACTCGAAGCAATTGCAATTTATCGATACAATAGCAAAGAAATAAAGATTTTTTGATTGCACATAAATCACACACATCTGTAATATGGAAACCTGTGTCCAATTGCAAAAGGACTCAGTGAATCTTTATGTTTATGTTCAACCAATGTAGCTGAAGATTTTTAGGTAATAGTTTATTTGTTGCGATATAGCACAGCAATGCCCCAGTAGGCACTACTAGAACGTATTCGTAACTATATACGCCTGAATAATCTGAAGTGATCCAATCGAGATGCCCTAAAACTTGCTTGAATGAAATGCAGTGTTACCGCATGCACATACACATGACAAATGTAGCAACGTAAAAATATGACATGCAAAACATGCGACTGACTGCAAAACCAATTAAATCAAGGCGCTTTCTACTTTGAGAAGATAGATGTAATGCATTAAGTCATGAAACGAAATATGGTTAAATAAAAACAAACTTATTCATATTGTTCGAGGAGAGATCTTTTCATTGTTTGCAGAAAGTGCCGTGGAGCAAAGTTTTCAAACTCTGTTTCATTTTTCTCTAGAGTGCAGCCCTTATAAAAGCATTATTTTTTCTAGAATTTATAGAAAACCTTTGCATGAAATAAATTTAGCTGTTAGCAAATCTGGTTTGGTAAGATGAACACAAAAAACGCTTTGAAAAAATTGTCATAGATTTTTGGCGACCCACTGTGATGCAGTTTGCATATAAATTTTGTCAATTCAAATCGATAGCTATATTTAACTTCAACACATTACGTATTTTGTACAAAGGAGTAACGTGACCACCACAAATACTGAACGTCATTATTCTTAATATACCATTGTTCAACATTTTTCATAGCTGTATGACGGAATTGTTAGCCTTCCCCCATGACATAATACTGTTTTGTGAATGACAATAAACAAATCTATAGTAAAAAATTTCGATAACGGCAATAAAAACAAAATTTCGAATTTTCAATAATAAATGAGTAAACGCGCGAAAATTTAGTTCTGACCGATTTTACAGAAGACCAATCTAACTTAGTGTCAGTGACGACGGCTAGGTTATTAGCATATGGTGTTTGAATCAACGACACACCATTTAAACGTATTTGAAAAGAAAATTGGCCAGTCTTGTTGTCTGTTTTTCTCAACGACTTGCTGGTTAGTAGGCAAGATGATTTACAATTGTTTATCGATAATTTATTTAAGCGCATCTACTTGTCCACATTAGGAAGTTGAGAGTTCGCATAAAGTGCAGTGTTAAATGTTTTAAGCAATTCAGAAAAATCATTAATACACATAATAAACAGAAGTGGCCCTAAACCGGATTCCTGCGGAACACCGCAAGAAATATATTTTAATTGTTGTTTTTGTGAATAACGAAATACTTTCAATTTAGAAGATAATTTGAAAAAAGCTGCTAAAGGACCTCTCATATAACAAAGCAAAAATAAAGTCTTTGAAGATGTAGCGGATGTTGTTTCAGCCCGCAGCCTAATTGAAACGTGGATTGCACTTATCGAATGCACGATACGTCTTTTTAAGACACAAATTTCGATTCGCGAGGCAGGTGAGAGAGCCATGTGTTAAAGCAGGGATGCACAACCTGTGGCCGTACGTGCGGCCTTCAGTAAATATTTATGCGGCCGTGCACATATAATTCAAAGTGTAGGTTATGCGCATTAATTCAAACTGAACGAACGCAAACCATATTAATTACAACTTGCTGTGCATTAATTAAAACTATTTTTTGCTGCATGAAGATACTTTGTAGAAATACCGCCAAACAGACGTGTGGAAGGGGGCTAGGCTCAGTGTGTTGAAGCAGAACTGAAGAAATGCAAAAAATAAAAATATCTTGAACTGACTGGCGGCCGCAGTTCATAAAAATAAATGTGCTGCGGCCGGCAATAACAAAAAGGTTGTGCACCCCTGTGTTAGAGTCATGCGTGTGAGTTAAAAATGTGTGAGAGCATGCGTGAGAGTCAGCATCATTATTTTTCATATTTCGAGACGCAATAAGCTTTTTCCGTTTGAGCTTATGCAAGTCGACGAAAAATTATTAAAGAACCAATTGTGCGACGTCTGGTCTTAGCGTGTAAATGACTACAAGTGCTAGATTCCTTGAGCCTCCACCATCGTCTCCTCTTCCTTGAACCCTTCGAAACCACAAATGGTTCCAGACCGCCGTGTCTACAGTGTATGTGTAGGTCCAAGGTGGAGACGATAGTGGAGGCTCAAGAAATCTAGTACTTGTAATCCTTGTGCACTCTGAGACCAGACGTCGCGCAATTGATGATCTTTATTTTTCATCGACTTGCATAAGCTCAAACGGAAAATAAACATTGACGTCTCGAAAAATGAAAAATAATGACGCTGGCTTTCACCTCGAGTTCATGTTTAACTTCCACACATGACTCTCTCTCACATCGACTCTCATCCGTGGTGCGCTACTGATATGGTGTTTTACTGATGGCGCTTTATAACTACAGTGGTCTTGTAATTCCACGACTGAGTTTTCTACAATGTTTGGTTTCGTTTGACTCAGTTTGTTTTTGAGTTCTGGGTGTGTTCCCTGCAGCTCTTCCACACACCGTGCGCCTGGTAAGTACCAATTTACAAGGTCTTGGCAAGACCCGGTCGAACTTTAGTCCCACCAGCGCCGAAGCGGGCGCATTTACCACTGGACCACGGGCTGGTCCCGTGTTGCGTTAGTCGAAATGTGTGTCTTAAAAAGGCGCATCTCGCCCCCGCGAACAAAGTGCGTTCGGTAAGTGCAATCCACTATTCAATTAGGCTGCGGGCCGAAGCAAGGTCCGCTACAAAGTGATATTTCATGGTTGAGAGACAGACAGACAATTCTAGTTTATTTTGCATGGCCAACGAAAAGACCCGGAGGTCATCAAAGTCAGAGAGTATCACATGCTTTTGATATATCTGAAATTGCTCAACAGGTACACAGCCCACTTTCACTATTAATTAAATAGGTAGAATAAGGTTAACAACTGCTGCGTAGGTGTTTAACTTTGGCCTGATAGCATACTAATGATTAGATAACAAAGCAAACTCTTGTAAGTGTACATATACTCAGGCATGGGATCCGTTTTAGGGCCAGCTGAGCATTTTTTCAAATATTTCAAAGGAGAGATAGGTCTACATTTAATACAATTTGCTTGATAACCTGAATTATAAATACGCATAATTAACCCATCCGCATAGCTACCACGTTATCCCAAATATTCACTATTTAGAAATATTTTACGTGAAAGATGTTCTTCAAACATCTTGGTGAAAACATCAGTGAAAACCTTAAAGCAAAACAACCTGTTCCTTCTTTTGTGCACATTAGTGTACATTATTGTATATCACGCCTGCGGATACAGTATTTAACCACACCGCTCAAACTCAATTCAAATATAAATAGTACCTCAAATATAGAAGATTACTAAACTTACGAAAGGATGGAAAAACAGATGTTTTGCTGTACACGCTTCTTACATCTGTCGTACTAACTAGTTTCATGTGTTACACATCTTCAGTCCTGCGCAAAAGTCGACATATGAAACAAAAAGAAAAAATTACGCACTGTTGCTAAGATCAAAACTCA
>JGI24021J15306_10010695_pt1 | contig 11400 bp, 7 predicted proteins | sample Ectturendosymbi1_FD_15306 | JGI IMG/M metagenome (IMG submission 15306)
TGAGACGCAGCTAATCCGTCATATAGCTCTTTTTCATGCAATCAAAGAGAATAGAACTAAACTGAAATAGTTTTGTAGTATTTTGTTTTAATTACACTTTTACATTTTGCGCAATACTTGATAAAATTGCAGTAAAAGTTGGAAGCAAAAATCGAAAAAGTTCCAAAAATTTGCAATATTAAATTCCTGCAAACAGCTCAAAACATTGAACTACATCTATTTTGAGTATTTAGGAAGCTGTAAAAAATAGTTGCAAAAACTTGCCCTGGTGATTAGCCTTCTCCCAGTATTCTACTGTAGCAAAGCAACAGCTATATCATTTTTCCATGCATGAAAGGAGAACCAACAGTGCACATTCTGATCAACTGCTTAAAAAGTGTTGTATTTTGGTAATCAACTATTTCGCAAAAATCTTTTCCACTTGTTCTGTCTTTTATGGACTGCCTACGAGCAAGTTATTCAGTTATGCTAAAACCCTCATCAATATCTTTACAAATAATAAATTTTGTGCTGCATCAGTGAAATTTGTTCTTTCGTTGACTGCAGTGGAATAAAAACTTTTTCCAAAAAGTACAAACAATCTGATCTATCCAATGTTTTTCTGAGTGGTGCACATGTACAGTTTTCTGACCATAACTTGGTGTAACACTAAATGCCTCGTTGAAAGATGATAATGGTATGCAGAGACAAGTGAAATCGCTGTCCCAGCATGCAGCACACAAGCTCAGAGACACATTTGGACAGTGCTCACCTGCAGTGAAACACACTGTTCCTTGTCCATTGCATGCCAAGGTATGCTTACTAAATGTGAAGCAAATACACACAGACTATTATGAAAGGCTTACGACTTGTCAATAACAGCGCCTACCAAATTATGCATTGCATAATATACTCAGAAATGTAAGTGTTCGCCGACATCGAGTTAACCTTTATGTCAGTACCTTTGATGACTTGTTTAAAAACTATCTGTATGTTTTTGTTCAACGATGAGCATCTTCATTTAATTTTTTTATCCGATCGCTTCAAAGATCTGATGGTTTTTACAAATTTTCATTTTTCTTCCACTATGTAATACTCCTGCATGACGGTGACAATTGCAGTAGTTGCTGGTGCATTGCTTTGGTGTTGATTCTTCTTAAGTGGTGCTTTGCTCCTCTCTCAATGTGGACTGTGTTTTTCAACTAACACATAACACATACTCTGTAATGTGTTATGACTAACCGTTTTGGTGTTCTTGTGTTATTCGATTACCCTTGTGATATGGACCAGGAGACTGAATAAAAATAAGAATAAATAAACAAGGGAAATTCCATGCCTTTCTGTTAGAACTGGTCAGTTTAATTTACAGCAATATCTTTTATTCGTTGCACGTCTGTACGAGAAAGACTGACACCTTGAAACCTTCTCATATCTCCAGGATTAATCAAAAAGCAACTTCACTCAACATGCATTTTTTCTTCACTATAACGTTTTCCTGCTGCAAACATTTTCCTTGATATTTGGGAAATAACTCTGGTAGCATCGACGTTTTCATTTCCTTACCCGGAAACCTAAAAATGCTTGTTCTTAATGAAAACCTCTTCATTAAACTCTTAATTTTTATGCTAGATTATTTGCATTTAATCCAGCGAATGTCGGATGATTCGCTGCAAAATAGGACCTTGGTTTACCTCTTTTGGAACCTAAAACAATTTTCGAAAAACAAGGCACGGCGGTTTTGCGTTTGAGACAGTGACAATTATTTGCGTATCCATTTACTCAGCCCTCATTCTTTATCTTTCTCTTTTTGATTTTGGGCATTGCGATGCAGTGGTGGATTCAGGCAACACGTTAGTGGGGGTTGTCCAGTTTGGGCACGCCAGTGGTGTCAGTTTCTGGGTATCACACAAAAATTGTTACCTCAGATACAGGTCAAGAATTAAGCCTATTGTTGCTATTCGCTGGAGGCGTGCAAGAAAACTGTATTGCAAATACTGTTCAGGTCAACAATAAGTTAACACCTGACTTTATTTGAACCGTAGAATGTCGTCAAGTCATTTGTCGGCATGTGTCCGCGGCTCGTAGTGTAAATTGCGCAGGCGTCCCAAAGTTGAGTCGTCGATTATCGACCGACGCGAAATGTAAACAAACAAACAAACACGATTTTTCATTTTCGTTGAGAGCTGCAAAAACTAACTTCTTATTTGACTCCAAGATTGTCAAAGAAAATAAAACAGGTCTATATCTGAAATCAAACGGACTTCGCAAGAGAAGGTAGAACGAATGTTTCTGATACAATTTCACAGTCATGGGTGATGAGATTTTGTCACAGGTATAGTTCATGATAATGAGCAAAGGAGCAATTGATATCTAGAAATGAGATTGTGTATGTGCCTTAGCACACATACAAACTTAAAGGCTTACTCGTAAGTATTATGTGTCATGACAAGAGAGCAAAACGAATTCCGACGTCAAGATTACTCTAACAAGTGCTTAATTTGCAAAATTTCTACAAAACAGAATTTCTGACATTTTGCAAAACTTCAAGAAGTTTTTCCAAACACTTGTTGAACTACAGTTGTTCTGAAATATTTCAATAAAGCAACATGAAACGGTAAAAACTCAGCCTTAACGGTGCAACTATCCGAAGCTCTTGTTGTGTGTTGCGCGTCGACACCGCCTTTTCAAGATAGGGTGACCGTACTTTTTGTTGTCACGAACTGGGACGTTACGCAAGTTATATTGTGGTGTGTACAAACGACAGTAATGGCAACTCAGTAATGGCAAAAGTGCAAGTGGAATCTGAGAACGATTTGCAAACGCGTCCGACGACTGACGAGCAACACGGTTTTCGATAGTTTTTACGCAAAACAAAATGAAGGGCAAACCATCCGTTTTTTTTCCGGAACGTATCTCCATCCTTTCTGCCAGGAGTTATCCACTGTTCCATCAGTAGCTGTCGCGAAACGCCTAACATATATCTAAAGCTTTCTGTCTGTCTCGATGTCCAGGACAAGCAAGTCATTTAATTGATCGGAACGCGCCCCAAAATAGAGATGTCTGATGAAGTCAGAGATTTCATAGCTTAGCCCGTCTAATAATTAAGACACTTAAGGTGTTGAAACACAAGACTTGCAAACGAATGTTGTCCTCACTGTATGGGATTTAGGGAACGCACTATGTTTGATTATTGCCTTGCATTTTATCAGTGTGTTCGTTTATCTTTCACTTGTTGTTTTCAGCTCTTTTTCCATTGACGACGAAGAATCACTTTATCGCCTCCATTATGCAGGATACCAAGGTACTGCAGGAAACGTTATGACCCACCAAGGTCATGATCACAATAACAAACCGTTTACCACTCTTGATCGGGATAATGACAAGTAAGCACAAAACGTCATTGGAAATTAAACTAGCTGCTGTTATCAACAAGCGGTAAATGGTTTGAAGAAAAGTAACGTTCACGTTTTGAAAAAATCGTATATCTCACCGTTCCGCCAATTCCTTACTCAACGACTTCATACATAATCTTAACAACGAAGAAATACTCCATTTTGCAATTTTTTTCCGTAACAAATGCCAAAATGCGCCTTCACGTTACCCCCAGGATGATGATTCTTCATATATCTGTCTGTTGCAACTATTCACAAAATGATACATATAAAAATAAAATGTTTCATAAAGTTTGTAACAAAAAGCAAGAAAATNCCTACGGTCTTTATAAACAATTTGGAAATAGTCAATAATGACAGATAAATGCAATTATTATGAGAAAATAATTACCTTCAACAAAAACAAAAAATATGGCGGACTCTTGGACGCATAATAAACTTCATAAACATAACAAACAATGTTCGACAAGTACAATGAATAGCCAGGACAACTTACAATATGAACCTCGAAATATAAGAAATGAATTTAATAATCGTTTTAGTGAAACCGGTTCTTAAATGGCTGAAATATTTCCTGCTCCAAATGGTATACCTGAGTTTGTTACCAGCTTATGTTCACCTTCCTATTTGTATTAAACGTCATAGGAAGAAGTACTACGTTTATTAGAGAATCTCTCAGAAGGTAAAGTTATAAATTATAATGATCCACCAACCAGGGGCGTAACGCGAGGAGGCAAGGGGAGCACAATTCCCCGGGCGTTGAATCACTATGGAGGCGTCGAATGTCTGCGGGGGGAGCCGAAAGGTCCCAACAATGTCACAAGTACTTTCGTCAATACAGTACATTTGCTTCCGAAAGACATCAAGCTAGAGCATGATGGCGCCATACTTGCGTCTTGCCCCCGGCGCCACCTAACCTCGTTACACCCCTGATACCAACTGAGGTGATTACGTTGTCCAGCTAGTCCTAACGCCAGTTTATACACGTATTTTTAATACATGCATTCATGAAGATTTTGTATCCTAATTGTCCAAAAGTGTCCCTGGTTCCACCAACCTGCAAATCTGGAGACCAAAATATTTGCGCAAATTGCTGTCGACCAATAACTATTTCACTGCAGTTCAATAAAATGTTTGAAAAGATTCTGTTTGATAAAGTGTACTATTATCTACAAGAATGTATCTCATTATTGTCAAAATATCAATTTGGCTTCAAGCCCAAATCTGCAACTGCGTATGCAGTTGAGAGTATTTACTCCAATCTGTTGGTTAATGCTGATAATGGATTATATTCTTGCTCCATATTTCTTGAATTGCTATTTGATAAATTTTATAACTCCGGTATTAGAAGAATTCCCTTACAATTATTTCGGAGCCACTTGTCCGACTGCAAGCGATTTGTAGAGGTGGAAAATGTGCAATCTAGTTTAGGTGATAATTCAAATGGTCTATCGCATAAAAATATCTGAACAGATGGTGAATATGGAAAAGTAGACAACTGGAGGCGTTCGAATAAATTATCCCTAAATTACTCCAAATCAACATTGATGCGCACAAAATATTTTAAGGACAATAGCAACCTATCTGAAACATCGTTCCAAATAATAACTTAATGACAGCCCTGCGCGCAATTGTGTTGTAAAATATGGGAGGAACAGCTTGGTGTGAAGCCAATATAGACATCGGTTCCATGCAGAAGTGAAGTTTTATGAATACGAATTCCCAATCGTGTCGTTTAGAGGTGTTTTGAAAGGAAGAATAATCACGCTTGCTTTATGTTTACAGATAATTTACAAATTAATATACTTAAATTTGTTACTAGACACGCTGTGGCGTAACTGCCGGGGGGCAGAAAGGAGAACCGCCCCCCTGGCAAGCGAACTGTATAAACGAGCCCCCACTTGGTTTATATTTTGNTTTTAATATTATTTTNTTTTTCAGTATGTTGTTGTATTTTAGCGTTTTTTCGGAGTATTTTCCTGTGATTTTGGGTTTTACTACACCCATCCACATCCGGATTCACCATCATTTCTCAACGTTTTTTGAGTGTTGGCTAGTGGGCTTCCTACAGTGGCCCCCTTTGATCTTAGTTTTCCGCTTGGATGAAACTTGCAGTTACGCCACTGGACACGGTACCACAGTTCAGCAACATGATCAACATTCCAAACACTGACAAACGTACAGCGTGCAAGGCATGCCCGTAACTAAGGGGAGCGCAGGGGCGAAAACATTCGCCCTCCTAGAAAAATGTGTTGGACATAGTATTAAAATAGTGTGTGTAAACTCAGTATGCATAGCCGATGTTTTTGTAGATACTATTGATGTAAAATGTGGGCCCCCCTCAGATAATTATTCTCCCCCCTGGTGTGCCAAGGTGGTTACGGGCCTGGTGTAACGGCATCTGCTTTTACAAGTAAAGTCACGAACTCGGCAATAAGTAACGGTAACATTCAAGATTAGCAAACAATTTAATACTGATAGGTTATTAATTGACAATTCTGTTAGGCAAAAGAACAGCTTGTTTGCACACGAATAAAATAATAATTCTGCTGGACGTCATGAACAGCATAACTGACAATCCTATAATTAAGTATCCACAACACTTGTTCTGCTTTTTGTCTTCGGCATATATTTCGCAGGATTTCCCTGAAAATGTAACTTTCTAACATTATAAACTTGCATCTTTAAATTTAATGCTGTCTGTTTCTGAATACGTAAAAACCAACGTTACAGCAAAGCCAGTTACACTTCTGCACGAAACAACTCGTGGCTGTACTGTGGTCTCTCGCACGTGCAGCTGTTNAACTCTCATTGTTTCAAGTTAACAAGCTTTCGCGGTCTCCAGAAACTTGCAAAATGCTAAAAATCATTTGATTGAAGCGAAAATTAATAAAACTCTCAGAATCAGTGATAATACATCAAACTCTGTTTCAACATCAAACTCTGTTTCAACATCAACTTGGCTGTGTGTAACACGTAACATGAAAACCTCTTCACACAAAACGTGACAAACGTCAACTGTATTTTTGGAACCTCTCCAGATACAAAACCTAAAGATAAAAATGTGGAGGGGACATGGCATATTATTTCCCCACTGTCTGAAAAAGTGGGGGGGACACGTCTTCCGTGTTTTCACCTAATTGGCCCATGATGACAGCTATTTTCAACGAACAACGTGTGCAAAATATCCACGGGTTTTGGTAGACAGCTCGTACGATACCAAAACTAGTTAGAGCATCTTACCTATCCTACAAATGCGAAATCTGGTAGTGATCGATGTATCAAAAATGTTATACTTGACAGTAGTCTTGTACATTGTAATCTACAGTAAAATACTTCATCGTTTCACGGGGCACAGCTAGTTTTGCAACCACTAGAAGTAGTGCACAGTAACATACTAAGAACCATTACATGTGACGCTTTTGCATGTCACATTATACGCTTCTGTATAAATTTTTAAAAATTCTGAGACTTCACGATATTTATAAATTTGAATTAGTTAAACTGGTGCATAAATTTTACCAAGAAATATTGCCAACATCATTTCAAGTCTTGTTTCAGAAAACTGCTGATGTTCTTTGTAATTACACAAGAAATTCAGAAGTTTCAACAAACGCTGGTAAAAACAATTTCCCATCGAGGAGCTACTCTTTGGGCAAATGTAAAACAACACTTCAAAGATAAATCATATAACGTCATTTTTTTTATTGCAGCATGAATGAATGGCCGAAAAATTTTCTACCGGGTATATCCTATTCAATTTTTTCTATAAATATATTCACTTCATACGTTTCATAGTTTGTGGATGCGTTTCTGATTGTTTGTGTGGTTTTAGCGTTATCTTAGGTCTGGATCACTGTTTTCTTTGTCCTTGTTTTTGCTTTCATATTACATAACTATTACCGAGGAGTTTCATTATGCTGCGGCACTTTAACCGCAAGGTTTTTCGGTTCCCCGGCTGCAAGGTTTCACTTTGCTTTTCCGAAATAAGTATTGCTTATTGGCCATTTGCATCTATGTACGTCGCCGGTAGTGTCGTCTTGTGTGTGTTGGGGTGTGTGTGTTTGCTTTGAGTGTGCTGACGTTTCGCATGTGGCTCTGTTTTGTTTACTTTGCGTACTAGTCGTAGTGTTTTGGGCCTTGCGGCTGAAATAAATTCGTTATATCTGACTTTAGCAAATATATATTCCTCATGAGATACATATTCCTCATGAAATACATAAAACGCATTTGCTTCAGAAGCATGTCGCCTGAAAGAAGAAAACATGCAGGTGTGTTCATTAAATTGAAGCGAACAAGGAAACAGCAACAAACATATTTACTGTAATTCAGCAAACTTACTAAGGCCATTGAAAAATGCTTGTTTCCTACGTAAATCTCAAGGCACTAATTTTGCGATTTCCGATTTTTTTGACTTTTTTATCATTTCAAAAATTTATTCGGAAATACCTGCTTCTGCTTTTTTACAAAACAGTACGACTAAGCACTCCAACATACATTTAAGTTGACCAAGACCTGTAATTTTATTTTTCCATTATTTAGAGCTAAACTTCCCCAAGTTTTTGTACATGTTGTTGACTTTTGAATGTGCGTAGTGTGTAATAAATTAAAAAATAAGGAAGTTGTACATTGATCATGCTGAAGAAATGCTGTACGGTATTGAGCAACAAATGAGTTTGGTTTGTGCTAAGCATTTCTAAGGTTCATTACATAACTTAAAAGGTCATTGAGAAACATTAAATTTGACAGGGTATTATCGCAAAGGGTTTCAAACTTGTGATGTTTTTGTCAATAAAGCATCCTCGCAGGTATTTGGATACAACTATAGTATGAAAAATTTCCTTTTAAACTCTGAAAGCATAATTACATTAAAATATGACTATTCTTGTCCAGGTACGGCCCTCAAAACTGTGCATCTCATTTTGGTGGAGGCTGGTGGCACGACCATTGCGGTTACGCAAGACTCAACGGACAATGGGGAAGAAACTTAGGACATAACAGCATGACATGGTACACATGGAAACAGTGGACCACGTTGAAATCGAGTCTGATGATGGTTCGATGCAATTAAAATATCTCCTCACCAACTATTGATAAAATATTTTCCAATTCATTTCATGTGTCCATACCAGGTTCTTTGCTTTTCCGAGTCAAAACGTATTAAAAAACACAGTGAAAACATCTCTTTTTATGTGAAATCATTGAAAGAGAATATTGGCAATTTTTCTGGTTTTCGTCGTGGGTGAGAATTTTAAAGCTTTTTATCTTNAATGCGCTATTGCGTTGCTCCGTAACCAGGGTGTAAATAAACACGAACGAACATGCTCAAAAATTTGCAAAACCTCTCTCATGCAGTCGATGAGTTTATGGTCTTAAAATGAAACCCTGAGTCAAAACAGAGTTATCGTGTTTTGACGCAACAACACATTTCCTACAATTCGTTGTCTTCAACTCGCAACGACTCGTTCTCTTCACCTGTGGCCGATAGACTTGACATTGATTGATAAAAGTGTGAAGAAACCTTCAACCTGCAAAGCAACTGCATCTGAACGAAACCGCAAAGCAGGATTGACATGCTTTTCTAATACTGGACCAACGTAATAACGTTCAAGGTAAATCTCAATAGATAGGTTTTGTTACTCAAGAAAGTAAAAAACATCAATAGCAAAGAAACTCTGTTTGCACCAGTAACGAAACAGATAGGAGAGAAAAGTTTTCAGCAAGTAGTATCGCAACTAGAATGCTCTTGTATAACATCGGCAGCACGCTGCGTTGAAAGAATGTTATCTCGTTTGTAATTAAATAAAATGTTGGAGCGTGGTTGGTACACGAAATTATACCGCAGTTTTCTCCAAAAAGAAACTTGGCACCATTGCGGATCACCGATATATTTATTGACAGATTTTCTTTGTCTAAAATCTAGATAGTACATCTACGCAATGAAACATTTCACGAAGCGAGTTCTTCGGTCTTTTGCTTTGTTGTCCTTTTTTATTTGTAATCAATACACCGCTTCTTGGATCTGAAGACCTTCTGTGATAATGGTAATAGTTAATTATTGCATTATAACACATGCTGATGAGAATAAAAATATCAAAATCTTCTGGTTCAACAAATTGATGTTTTCCAAAATATTTGACTCCCAAAGGAATGGCGAAAGATCGTTTGGGTCAACTGCTTAAACAGCCCTTTTGTGTTGTTGTTAGCACAAATCAATTGTTAATTGAAGACGTTTCACATGTAATGAAAGTAAAGTAAGAGAGTGCATCGAGTCAACGTCAGAGAAGTAAAGAAAACAAAAAAACAGCGGCGGAAAGCATGCCTATGTACAAGGTGGTAGGGGTGAGCGATTGGAGAGGTAAAAGGGAGAAGGGAAAAGAGATGCAATAAAAACATTACAAAAAGTGACAAGCATATAAAAAGAAAATCAACAGAAATATTGGCAAGATAGCAGGGAGTCTTGTATTATTTTTCTAATAAATAAGGTGAGAGAGATTACAGTTTTTCAGGAATATCACAAAAGATTTGCGGACCAACGTACGTTAACGCTTTCAGGAACGCGAAGCCACTTGTGTGACTTGGATTTGTCTTGTCATAACGTGTTATTCGATAGAGCAGTAGCCTTCCACCTTATCAACATGGAAGCTAAACATGAGATCAAAGTCAAATTCAACAACAAAACCCTGCCCTGCTGCTCCGAGCCCAAATACCTCGGAGTAACGTTGGACAGGTCGCTCACGTATCGCCGACACCTTGAGTCACTTCGCAAGAAGCTGACATCACACGTCGCGCTCTTGAGGCAGCTTGCTGGCTCCGGTTGGTGTGCTGGAGCAACAACTCTGCAAATAGCCACCCTAGCCCTGGTTCATTCAACTGCAGAGTACTGCGCGCCTGTTTGGTGCCGCAGTGCTCATACCCGTCTCATCGACCCCACCATCAACGACGCCTTGCAAATTGTGGCTGGATGCTTGCGTCCTACACCAGCGGACAATCTTCCAATCTTCGCAGGCATCCAACCTGCTGAGCTTCGTCGGAATGGAGCTCCACCGTCTCTAGCACGCCGTGCCATGGAGCCTGGATACCTGCTCCACTCAGCGCTCTCCCGTCCATCGAGTGCAGATTCACGGCGCCTCAAATTGAGACACCCATTTGTACCCGCCGCACAATAACTCATCAGTTCATCTGACAACAACAACACACATGCGGCGCAGTGGGCGGATCACCAGTGGAATGCAGAGTGAGCGGACAATCCTTCAAGACTCTGCATTTTCATCCTCGACACCGGCACCCACATCCCCGGAGCTTCCCTCCGAAGAAGAGCCTGGGTCCGGCTTAACAGTCTCCGCACTGGGCGTTTCCGCTCCTGCTTCTACAAATGGGGTATGGCCTTCTCTGCGGCCTGTGAGTGTGGCGCAGAAGAACAAACCGTCGGCCATGTTGTCCTCCAATGTCCAATCCATCGACCCCCTCATGGACTTCACAGCCTGACGGTTCTGGACGATAAGACCATCGAATGGCTACACAACATCTGCCCCGAGATCTTGTGCGGCCTAACAGTGGTTAGAACAACCTGCTCAAAAGAAGAAGAACCGATAGAGATGCAGAGCTGTTCAAACCCTCTACTGAAGCAGAGAGTCTCCGAACTTCGATTTAAAAAATTTGGACACTTTTTGGTTTGAACCTTTGTTGGTGTCGTGTGACGTCTCGACTACGTGAGATTAAAGGACGACTTAATCGGGGCCTGAGAAAAATTTCACGGGGCTGTTTACCCGCATTTTCCTTTAAAATGAACTAGGCCAGTTGTTTTCAAAGTTTTTTTCGCATTCCTCCCTTACAAACCCAAACAATGTCATTTCCGCCCCAAGAAAGATCACAATAAAGATAATTGCAAAATTTCAAGCTACTGTTGCAACCGCTCAGGCGGTGTTGCGTTAAATGTGTGATTCACCACGAACGGGATGTGCGTGAAGAACAACACCATACATATACAGTATGTGGCGCGAACAAGCAATAATAGAGTGATCATGGC
>JGI24021J15306_10010697_pt1 | contig 11399 bp, 8 predicted proteins | sample Ectturendosymbi1_FD_15306 | JGI IMG/M metagenome (IMG submission 15306)
CGGTGACGCTTGTGACGATGAGGTGAACTTGGCAAACATTGACGGGCTCGGGCGTACGGAAGTGGAAATCGTCAACCTGGTGCTGGAAGGTACTCGATTTCTGATCGAATGTGAAAAGAAGCTGGAAAAAGGGCAAAAAATCGATTTTGATGTCAACAAGTTGAGGCAGTTGTAAGTCATATGGCTGCGAACCTTTCAGAGCCAAAAAACAACCGGAAGGGTGTGGTTCGTAGACAAAAAAACAGTGACCTTTTCAATTTTTCCATCGCATCGACATTACGAGATACTCAAGGAAGCGAAAAACTGTTTTTTTGTGTTCAGCAAACTTGATCTTAACGTGAAATTAAACGCAGTCATGAAAAAATGAATGCTTTTCAAATTTGCGATTCTTCGAGTTGTTTGGTCTGATCTGACGATGACATTGCTTCACAAGGATCGCAATAAAAAAAAAGAAAATAAAAATTTGCAGAAAACAACATTCGTTGTGTTTTTAACCGAAGTAGCGCAGCGCAACGTCTGAACGGCTCTATGGGTACGTCAGCTCTCGAGCTAGAGGAGAAAATTTGCAAGTGCTTTGATTACAAATTGGTGTTTAATCAAACATTCACAGTTGATTGACAGAACTCTTTCAACTAAGAAATCGGTTGCATGCTACGCCAGCAAATCTCACCTAGCTCAAATGTGGTTGAAACGGGAAACTTACAGTATTTCCTATGGCGATTTTTGTATCCACATGCATCAGTACTATTGCTTAAAGAGTGCTACCGAGGCAACCAACACTGCTCAGGACCACGAGGCCAAATTTCGTTTTCAACTAGAAATTCTTGGAATTAACGCTCAAAACTGATTCTTTCAGTAGCTGGCATTCTTATACATTCAGTCAAGTAGTCCATTCGACATCTGCATAAGTTTTGCATTTTTGAGTAAAACGAGGGGGGGGCATTTGGCCTTAGGTACAGGGCCGTTGCCAGGTATTAAGGTTTGGGGAAAAAATACATTTTAAGGGGCAAATATTTAGTTTTCGTTATATGCTTAAAACAAAATTTTCTGGGCACAAAAAATTTGGGGTGTAGGTAATGCCCCCGGCGGGTACGGGCCTTCTTGGGCATCTGGCGTGCGGCAACATAAAGCTGTGCATGAGGTATCCATGGAAATTTTGGCCAAAACGCTGATTTTGCGCTGACCAGTTTGTGAACATCGATTAGTCAGAAAAGCGCCTGTAGCTCGTCGTTAGTAAACACGTTAACATTGCGTTTAAATTTAAAACATGATATTTAGCACAAGGTACCTGGACAAAAGTAACATATTTTCATGTCGGAATCTAATTTACTTTTGTTGTATGTGAAACCGCAAGAATCGAACAGAATGCGATTTTGATCTTGAACCAACCGCAAATAAGGGCGGAACCTTTTCATTCTTCCTGGTATCTTCACTTACGGCTGCCATTTTTTGCCATACACATTTTGGAACTAACTTCGTTTGTTTTTGACAAAATCTAAATTTTTCGAAATCCAACAAAGTTCGTTTTTACGCTTAATATGAGCTTGAGCATAATTACTCGGTTGTTGAAAAACCCGGCTGTACTCCTGAAACTTTTAAGTCTCGGTGATGGGGGAAATAGTGCTAGGAATGCAATAACAAAAAGTTAAAAATGCATTTTTCCGCAGAAAAAGATTTCTTGCTGCGACAGCTTTTTCCCNTTCATATCCTTCATTGAAGTCCCACAAAGAAAATCCGGTTATGACTGCATCAGTATTACGGGTTGCTTCAAGTTTGCTGTGCGTCTACGTGAACCATGCTTGAACAATAGCGATCGGATTTATTTGATTTAAAAAATCGGATTTTTATTTAAACCAGATTGTTATCATATTTTTTATTCAATGTGTAGGGGTTGGCCACCTAACACTTGTAATATTCAATTTTGAATCGTTTGTTTTCTGGCATGTTGCAAAGCTTGTAAATGCAATGGACGCCGGAGAGCGGGGAGATGACCCCGTCATTTCCCACTGCCCTTGCAGAAGGGGACAACGGGAGCGGAGGTGCCTTTTTTCATAGAAATATCATACGCAATTCATGTTTTTATCAAGATCGACTTGAAACAAATTTATTGCAGCCATTCGCGCACCCAGAAAATTGAGAATCGCTTTCTGTAATTGCTGTTATTATTTTTGAGGTGAACATTGTTGCTGAACAGAAACAAGCACATTGGTAGAGATTTTTTTTATAAGTTTCAATTGCCCTCCACCCTTTTACTGCCCCCTGCCCGCTACCCCGGCGCGCCTGCGAACATAGTCCATTGTTAAAATCAGTTTTTGCAATACAGCTTTCAAGAGATCAGCTCCTGCAAAAGTATGACTTACATGTATAAAAAGACCTATAATATATCTGTTATGAATCAAAAGTATGTCCTGATACTATAATGTCCACATTCAACAGTCTTCATGTTTGATGGAACTTAGATGCGACTTTCATCTTATGACTGGTTTCTTCGTCGCTGAGACTATTAAAACTCAACAGTATTCACTTGTCTAAATTTTGAAAAATTTAACTGAATTTGACACATTTTTCTTCGGTCATTCAAAAAAAGTACGTCTATGATTGAAAAATTATCGAAAAAACTAGCTTTACGCCAGTCTACATTTTCAAACTTGTGGCATTCAAACAGTTCTGCCTTCCGAGTCTGCAAATTTTAGTGATTTCAGTCTACACGTCATTTTTGCAGGTACAGTAAACCTCGGTTAATCCGGATCTTCGCCAAAACCGGATAAAACTGGTGGTACGAATGATTTCTTTCGTTTGTCTTTATAAAAATCTTCGGTTTATCCGGATCTTCGCCAGTACCGGATAAAATCTGCTGTTATCACATCTCGTAATCCGGATTTTTCAGTAAAGTAAGTGCACTGACTGGTCTCTAGGAAAGATTCGGCAGCTTTCAGACGCAACACATACGTGCTCGCGATCAACGAACGTTTAGGATTATTACAACAGCGGCAGCAACTGCACGCAACATTCGACTAATCGTAGAGACGATTATTGCGTCACACACGAGCGTAGCTTATCACGTTGAACATATCGCTGAAGGAAGGCCGCCGCACCACGGTTTCAGTCTATTGATTAGTGTTGAGTTTGCGTGTGAAGTGCAGTGCATTACCCCTGAGCGTGTTGTACTCGGTAAGATGTTTGGAGAGCATTACCTTCCATACAGAGTAAAAAGTATATGCATCAGTCCAAAACCAGAGATTTCTTTAACTTAAGATTGTTCATAACTGCCTGGATATGGCGATTACTAATCTGATGCACCATTGCAAATACATCAATAAATTCGTTTTGCTTCTGCGAAAGTCTGCTGTTGTGTCGTAAATGTCTTCAATTGCAAAACGATTCTCACCGATATCTCAGAACCGAAATGACGTCAGGCTATAGAAACAACCATCTTCGGTTAATCCGGATCTTCGCCTAAACCGGATAAAATCGTCGGTCAAATCGAATCCGGGTTAACCGAGTTTTACTGTATTTGACACAGAATCTGTGACCTCACGGAAGCTATGGTTGCTTTCAACTTAAATAAGAGTTCTCTGCCGTTTATAATAACATAGCATCAGTGAAAACTTGTTAGAATGCTAATAAAGTGTGTCATAGAAATCACACAAAGCTTCGAAACTGCACATGATTTTTTGCTTGCATTTTTTGATATTTATTGCTTGACTTAAATCAATCAACCCTGCTCAACGCACGTGCACTGGAAACGATTAGTTTATTCAAGCGCTTCTTCAACACGCTATTGCACGACGCGATACACCAAAAGACAATGCGGAACACATCACCGGTGTGCATATAGCGCGTAACAACACAGGACAACACACTTTGCTCTCCCTCGGTTGGACCGCTACTGGCGCTCTTTAACTACTTCGCGATGAGGTTTGAACCAAGCAGCTACTACGGTCGTGCAAACGCGATGCGAGACAATGGACCTTTCAAATGTCATAAGATTACTCGGACACGCGAAGGGGCCAACCTGGCTCTGGACCCTGTTTTGGCCACCATTGGGAATTGCTTTACTGGTAGCAACGGTGCTTGACCCACAGGTAGTTGGCAGTGTGTTCCAGGTATTTGCCGGTGTGTTCAAATTACATGTTAGTGTGTTTGAATTACTTGGCAGTGTGTTCGAGCTATGTCAGTGTGTTCGTGTTACTTGCAAGTGTGTTCCAGTTACTTCCCAGTGTGTCCGAACTACTTGGGAGTGTGTTCCAATTACTTCCTAGTGTGTTCGAGGGCTCCTTACCATCTCAGGCATCCACCGCCCACTATAAATGGCGCTAAACGTCGATAAGATATAAAACCTCTGGAAAAGAATTTCCTACGTCGCTATTTTTTGCTGCAAAATGCTCCTCCCATCACTGCAAGATTCCCTGCTTCCCGTTCAATTCCCGAATGCATTCCAGAAGTATGGAATAAGGAGCGCCGTGTGCGGAGGCCGCGGTGGTGAAGGTCGATTGGAATGACCTCCGATCCAGTTCCTCGGTTAGCTGCGTGCACGAAAACGTGGCGTGACGCGATTGGCTGATACAAGTTGCACGCTTCGCCGATCAGAAGGGTTGAGGTAAATTACTTTCAGTTCACGGTCAGTCGGAGATTTCCTAACAAGGAAACAGGGTCGGACCCAGCTAGTAAGGTTATGGGGGGGCGATGTCGGTAATAATTGGGAGTCAAGACTCATAACAGCTTTGCTACTTAAAGGAGAGAGAGTATACTTCACAACACTGCTGTGACAAAACAATGGACAACAAAATGGCTTTATATCGCGAACGCTGTTTTCCGAATGTACAAAATCTTGGTGAAATAAGTTACTTTCGTAGGTTTCAGGAAAGCTATGCCACATACGACAACTAATGACGTTGTGGGGAAATAAACCGTTGTTACGTCATCACCGACAATAAATGATTATCGAATTTCACAATTTTTTCTTCTGACTACTTTGACCGTGTTCATCGCCGATTAGACAACTAGTTGCTTTCTGTCTTGCTTGAATTGCTTCTGAACGATTTTGCTCACCTGGCATTTGTAGAAGTCAACCGCAGTTTTGCAGAAGATCTCACAGTCGGTTGTTGCGTTGGTGAAGTTCATCTTTTCAGAAATTACAGGAAGTCTTTTGCATGGATGGGAGGAGGTTATGGATGAAAACGTGTGATTTTCGTAAAAATCGCTTGTCGCAGCAGAGCCGCACTTAAAATTCGAACTAGGAACGAGGTGAATCTTTTTGAATAATTTTAAGCAGTGGATCTTCACAGTGTGCGCCGTATTTTAATTAACGAAAAGCTGAACTACTGTACACTGCGCGACTAGACATAAAGGACAAACTTATCAATTCGGACTTACCCTAACAAAAAGTTGAATTATATTATAAAAATTTTGTCTTTTTTATGTGGAAAAGTAGTCTCCATTCTGACATACATTAACCTGAGAGTTATTGTCAGTTAACAAAATTCGTGATTGCCATAGCAACGAAACAGGACAAAAGCGATTTCAAATCAAAACCATGATCGTGGCAAATTTTCTTTCAAAATATCGCCGGGCAGGTCATTGTTACGAAACAAAGGATACAATGAGTTGATCCAATGGTTGCTCGACGCACAGGCGAACAGGCAGGTCAGGCACCAGACGGCGGTCGAGAGCGGCGTCCTTTGAATGACGTTGCCAAGAGACAGCATGACCCATTCCAGAACGAGCTGTGATTGGTCGCGGTTGTGGAGAGCTTGAAACACCTTCGGGTAAGAAAATAAGGCCGCGTGACTTACTTTCCACCGACAATTTGTTGGAAAGATTGCCAAAAACAAAGACTTGCCCAGCACAGGCGAGTTGATCAGTGACTTTCCTTTCCACCAAACCCTGTCGTAGCCAACGGAAAATATCAAAGTCATTTTAATCTTTTGAGGACAGCAGTTTCCATGGCAATATCTTGTTTAATTTCCGACATTTTATGAAAAGACTTCGCATATCATTTTGATTTTAGGGCATTTCTCCTGGGGGTGAATACGCAGTTTGACTACGTGCGTTTCAGATTTGAAGCGACCTTGCAGTTAAACTTTAACGAAGAAACTGTGGTGATGTTACTGGCTAGGGGAGTGGGGGGAACGCATTCTGGGGCAGAGTCCCCCCAATTTTATTTTTCCCTCCCAAATTTTGTTAGGCCAAGAAAAATTTGCTTTAGACGTTTAGCAAAAACAAAAACCTTGCCCTCCTGAAATATATTTTGTCCCCCCAAACCCTAAAACCTGGTTAAAACTTAAAAAAATCACCCCAAACCCTAAAAAAATTGTGTTGTGAATGCATGGTTGCCTTCAATCGCTTGTGTTATCGCCTTCAACTATGCGTGCAAGCGTTGAACTATTTTTTGCGCCTCGGCTGCCATTCTCAGTTGGTAGAAACCTTGTACGACTGATGGTGGTTTCCGTTCGTTATCCGTTGCATTGCATGATGCGTTGTTCACTCGTATTGTTGGTTATGAACACAACTTCACTCTCCTTTATTTCAGATGTGTGATACGCCAGTGTGCGAAGTGTCACGCCGTTAACTCTTCGCAAAAATCCCGTTTCTGCCGCTTGTACTTGAGATAATATTCTTTCAGTCATTACCCAAGATTCATGACCACATGTGAAGATCAGGGTTGCGGAGTCGGAGGTAAACTATCCGACTCCGACCTTTCCAAAATTTCCCACTCCGACTCCTTAACGTAAACGGAATTAAATTGGATGTTAAAATCAAAAAATTAAATTTGGATGTTGTTAAAATCAATGGAAACGATGGCGCGTAGCAAGAAATCTCTGGGTCAACAAAAGTTTCAAAATAAATCGTAGCATTCAANCAGGAATNCCCAATTCAGGAGTGTGATGTGAAAAATAATTCAATTGGACNTCCGGAGTCGCAGTCAGACAAGAAAAATTCGACTCCGACTCCAACCGAAAACGTCCGACTCCGACTCCGNCTCCACAACCCTGGTGCGAANCGGAGCAAAGACCGATTTAAAACTGACAGCTTTGCGGTGTTTGAAAGTTGCCGTATCGTGACCGCAAAAAGTTGAAGCTTAGAACTGAACTGCGTTTCCTTCATCAACCCGTAAATCAGTGCACACAGTACTTCTCAAAATCAACCTCAAGCTTTCCTGCGGTACTGTACAATACCACTGCCAGAGAAAAGCAAGTCCACCAGGTGACTGGCTATTCTCAGCTCTGTCGAGTTCAAACAAAAACACAAAGAAGTGGGGGGTAAATCAAGTTTGAAATAAAGAACTGTTGATCATTTCCGCCCCCACCTTGTTGAGGATGTCGGCGATCAGGTTCGGAAAGGGCTGGAAGTTCGAAATGAACTCGGCGATGACCTTGTTCATGAGGTCAGCCGGGGTCAGGAAGTCGTCCAGGAGGCTGGGGAGGACGCGGACCATCACCCTGGCGTCTCTGACGCAACCTTTCCTCACCCTGCGCGAGGAACAAAAGAGATGATGACGTCAGGTTAAAGGGGGAGGGACGCACTGATGACGTGACAATGGTTAACTACGGCGGAAAAAGTGACACAACTTTCCCAACTGTTGCCAAATTAGGCAAAAACAGCTTTCAATTCAAACACAGTCAGATAGTGTTTATGACGTCACACTCCGCGACGTCAGCCGCTACCCCCCACCTCTCGAACAGAACCGATATCCTCTCCATGGCCAGGAGTCGACTTTCCACAACGTCCAATTGGTCAACGGCGTCCACCGAAGGCGCTGTCTTCATTCGCTCTGCAGCAGCATTGAGGAGGTTTAAGTGAAAAACGGGGACAGAGCCAAGGGGGGAAAAACCGGACAACCAGGGGAGGGGCAAAATCTGCAAAGCTTTAGGAAACGAAGCAGCCGAAAATTTCACGGTCTCAGACTGAAACCCACCTCCGTACATGCACGTGACCAGCAACGCGCACGCGGCCGTTGCTCTTGACAACGACTGGTTTAATTGAAGCTGTTCGGTGGCGACTTTGATGATGTTGTCGCATTCAGTGGCGGACAATGCGAAGAGGAGTACGAGCCGTTCCAAGCCAAGCGTGACGGCGAAGTAGACACGTGACGGGACGAAATCTTGCGACGACAGGATGAGGATGGATGCCTGTGGATGTGGAAGAAAAAATGTTGCATATGGATGTAATTTATGTTCTTCATACGTTCATATGCAACTCACAGCGGGTAATCTACAGCAGGGGGCCTAAACTACGGCCGGCGGACCACAACCGGCCCACGAAGGCATTTTGTCGACAATGAAAAATGTATTTACGAAACATTTGTTGATTTGAGAGAATGTAGCATATCCGAAAGAATCACATTACATAAGGTGTCCGGCACTCGAACTATTGTGTAACAGCTTGTGGCCCTCGGACAAAAATGTTTGGAGACCTCTGACATGCAGTAAGGAAGGGATACTTCATCAAGTAAATGCAAATTTCTTAAACACCATATCCTGCATATCTTGCCACAGGAGCTAAGGCTTACAACATATTGTGCGATTTTTTAACTCAAGCATTAATTCAAAAAGCCGAGACTTTGTTGTTGAAGTTTAAAGAGTTTCCTCAAGAATAAAAACAAGCACCCCCCCATTCCACGCAAACAAACTCACTTGCACGATCACTGACGCGAACTCCGGCCCGACTACGTCCTGGCACTTCTCTATGACGTAATAGGCGAGTGACGCGAGAACAGCGACGTATTCGTCGTCGTAGATCGACTTGGAGCTGCAAAGAAATCAAAACGCTTTTCAGCGACGTCAATTGTGACGTAACAGGTTTCGTGAAATGAGATAGCAAGGTCTCTGTCATTAGAGACATAAAGCTTTTGTTAATTGTGCCTCCATTATCGCCCATTGGAATAGACACAACAGACAGCGTGTTATTATTTAAAGCACACGCACTCCCATTGCCAGTTCAGGACCATTGATAGAAGGAATGTGATCTTATCAGATAAGTGCTGATCACATTGACTATCACGTGGAAAGCAATGCAGGAAGCTACGCAGTCAGACGACTGGAAATGAATGTGGATTTCTTCCTTCGGGGTTTTATGAAAGGAACAAACTATACTGCTGATGCTGGGGGTTAAGTACTAGACGCAGTGAGATCAGTAATAATATTCATCAAATCTGCGGAAAAATCTACACAAATGTTACGATCTGACACCAATAATAACCTTGAGTAGGAGCGCCAGCTAGTGGCTGATGACGTCAGACATCGGCTTAGTTTGACGTCCTTACTCGTGACGTAAGGTACGATGCGAAATAACCTCTCACACTGCTCCGACAAATGAGAAAATAAATAAATATGGAAAAAGGCAACAGCAACTAATCGACCATTCGAACAGTTTCACCACAGGCACAAACTTGAAGCTAAGTGCTGTTCCTATTGGGGGGGAGGATCACGCCATAAAATTATTGAGCAAAAAGTTACGATGACAGGGTTCCAGCGCAATTGTGAAAATATATTTCCAGACTTTTTCAAGACCCTTTCCAGACATTTTCCGGACTTTTTCCAGACCTAATATTTCCGAATGACCTACCCAGATCAAATACAGGCACTATTGAATTTAACACGATACAAGTAAAATTACATCAATCTTGAATAAACTATCACGAAAATGTCTGTCAAAAGATCAAGTCTGGAAAATTATTTTCTTTTTCCGTACCAACAGACAAAAAAATTATTTTTCCAGACTGGAAAATGACAGATGTTTTTTCCATAGTTTTTAAGACTGCGCAAAAACTAAAGGAACCCAAACGATCCTGTTATTTCACGAACAAAAGCCTCACGTTGACGCGTTGACCAGAAAACCTGGTAGAGTTGAGGCCAGCAAGTCCACGATGATCTTCATTGTGTTGATTGGACAACGCTCGAGGCAGTAAAGGGCGGAGTGAAGTGCAGCGATGCGTAACGGGAGGAAGTTGCTCGTCAGCGAAGGTTCCAGAACGGACATCGCGGCTTCAACGCCAGTCGCGGTCTGCAAGTGCCGGCGATCAAGGTGAGGGTGAAAAAGAACTTCGTTTTTGAACATTTTTAGCAGATGAAAAAAAAAATTTTGAAGTTGAAAACTACACTTTTGGTAGTTGGGGAAAATATTTTTGGTATTTGGGCAAAAAATGGTTGTTGGGACAATACATTCGAGTTGGCATTAGAGGAAAGTAAATGGCCACAAACAGCCGAAGGATTTTAGACGAGTTTTCAGAAATACTGTTGACATCATTCCCGGATGAAACCAGTTTTATTAAAACTGAGTGGAAACAAAACAGACGAGTGTCTTTGAAAAGACGCAAAAATCTTCACTGACCAATGCACATGCGCCGAGATTGACTAAACTGCACACGACTCCAACATTACGACGTAAAAATTCGTTCTTCAGGCGGTGTCACGAGAGGAGATATATTTACCATTCCCAGCACAGCAGCTGATTTGCAAATCCCCACCACCAGGTATTGGAGGAGTACTTCGTCTTCCGGGGGTTGCGAGCTGCGAAGATATGACCAGAAATACATCACTCTGAGGCAAACATTCCACTCAGGGGCTCACCCACCTTTTTGAAACTGACAAATACATATTAAGTACCGATTAAAGGGAAGGCCTACCTGTCTGATACATTTCTGAAACAAAAAATTTCCTCAGTTTAACTTTAATTATGTTCTGATTAAAATGATATTCATCCATGCGAAGACACTGATCATGTTAAGCTATTTTCAGAACAGGCCCGCAGGCGACCAACGTGGTCCTGCAGGGGACCTGGTGCCCGGGAGCCCCATGTTGGTGACCCCTGCTTTAGATTGTGACAAGAGCAAACTGCACTGGAAAGCCGACCTTTCCTTCGTTGTAAATTACAGAAATGGCCGGGAATGAATTATCTCTGATAAGGAAGAGGTACACCAATAGATGTTGTACATCTTGTGCAGGCAAGTGCTATTGCTTTATTATCACTACTTGGTCATGGAAAGAAGAACGGAAAACAGCATGAAAAGCACACCGCCGATGAGATTCGAACCCACTACCTTTGAAACCACAGCCTCCTGAGCTCAGAGGGTTCTAACTTCACTTTCAAATAAGAAGCACCTGTTAGCTGCTACAGCAGGAATGTCCAAACGGCGGCTCTTTGCCCGGTTTCATGCGGTTCTTACGTAATTACCAGAAGTTCCACTAAATAACATGCATTACAATAAATGCCTTGTAAGTTCTGTCATTATCATGTTGGTGTGTGATGTTTACAATGAATCAACCTGAGCAAAGGTATGTGTTTGAGTGAGGAAGACATGGGGTGATGTTTTAGTGTGTGCCCGTATGTGTTTGATGTGGCTCTTTGTGGTAACGCAGTAAGAAATCTGGATCTTGGTCTCTGACTGCTCGCCCCCC
>JGI24021J15306_10010698_pt1 | contig 11399 bp, 8 predicted proteins | sample Ectturendosymbi1_FD_15306 | JGI IMG/M metagenome (IMG submission 15306)
AGCATTTCAGCGCAGGTGACCTTTTGAAAACAATTTAGTGTCGCGACTTCGAAGCTCAGCATTGTAAAGAATTGGACATGGTTGGAAATGTACTATGCAGCCATCGTACGTTTGAAAAATGAAAACAGACCTTTCACTATTTGAAGCAAATGACGTACTTCTCCAGCGTCTGTTTTTAGTTGAAATAACCTTGTGTGGACACTTCAAAGTAATGTTGCATGGAAACTTCGAAATAACGTTTCGTGGAAACTTCATTATTGTCTTTATTTTTCTAACAACTTTTACATAAATGGTCGCTTGAAGCTTCACGGTCTGGATGGTTGGTGAAACAGACAACCGAACTGGATCTAATATTTGCGCTAACGTGAAGCACAGCTGAGCAGCCAAAGCTGTAAAGCTTTACAGTGTTTCTCAACCTGTGGCCCATGGCGCAGTTGTTGAGTGGGCGACAAAGTTGGCACAAAATTATGTTACTTTAACAGAATACAGTTATCTAGACGTCTAATAACTACAGCGTGGAAACACATTGCTTGCGTTCAGCAGCAACATTCTCACTGAATTACATACATGAATGAAGTCGCTACTCCAGATTAATGTGTGTTTGCCTACGTCTACAAAAGCATAACCTATGCTAACAAGGCAGTGGGTCACGTAACTAAACAAGTTGAGAAACACTGCTGTAAAGAATTGGCCTGACTGCGAAGATTTCTTTTCTAACAGTTGGTACATTATTACAACACAAAAGCGAACATGCGAACTGTCAACTATCAGGAGACAAGCAATGAAAAAGCGCCTCGTTATTGGTGCAATCTCCTCAAGGCCGCAGCGTTTTAGTTGGGCTGCGAAAAATGGAGGGAACTTTGCTCTGCATATTTAAAAAAATTTGATTGTGGTGACGGTAATTGGCGGCAAGTTGAAGCCTGAAATTAGCTTCTTGCCGGGGCGGTTGGGGTGAGCGCTCTTGCCCAAGGAGCGCGACGGCAATTCAGTGGTCGTGGATCGTACACCCAACCTTCCAATTGAGAGGCGGACATTTTACCACTGAGCTAATGCCGACCCCACACGCTCCGGATCTCTGCACTGAGCTGACAACTCACGGTGAAGGTCCAGTTGCCGAAGTCCTCGGGATAAGAACAATTTCTCGGCGCCAGTGGAGACAGATCGAGCGCGAAGAACTTCCAGGCATCGCGGTAGTGGCGGTGCCCGAACAAGCTGCAAGGGTGACAACAGCGTGTTGGTCTTTGCTTTGCAAAATCTCGCGTGCACGCTTTGCAAAATCTCGCGCGCACATATCCAAAAGCGGCAGCACGTGCTGAATGGCACTTTTGGCATTCATCGCATTTTTTTCTTAGTTTTTACATCCCATTAGTTTCAATGAGCGGAGAGTCAAAATTGAAAATTCAGATGGAATGGCAGGTTTGGCAAGAACTCGATTTAACGCTTAAAAATCTAGACTTTCTTGCAGCTTATTTCTTGTAACTCGATCTGCTTCACAGAACTGTTATATAACTTAGGAGATTTCATGCTTCTGTTTCAAAGCTTGACAAACGTGAGTATCACTAAGTCAGTTCGACCAAGGTAGAAAATTGCAAATTCCTGTGAAAAGTATGACCTTCAGATTTTTCCGGCGAAAAAAACAAACAAATAACACAAACTGCTCTGAGATTCAAAACCAAAGGAGCACGAGGTTCTTTCTCAGGGAACCCGGAACGAGGTTGCTTGTTTCTTAATGCCAACTGCGTTCAAAATGATTAAACCTGAAAAGCGATCGTGTTGATTTTAACAAGATGAACAAAGCCTGTGTCCTGCTGGCTCGTCCAATTTCTAAGGCTGCTCAGGTGGAAGTCCAGTCGTTACCATGGCGACATGAAGTGCGTGCAAAATGCGTATCATTTAAAAATGGGATGGAGCGACAAGGAACCAACGACCTGCGTCACCAAAACCTACGTCATAAAGAACAAACGGCCTGTGTCAGCAAAACCTACGTCAGTTTATGCGTGTGTTCTCCCGGTTCGGTCAGCAAGCCATCAACGTTGATAGGTACAGTGGAGAACTTGTGAGCGGACCACGACCGTCCGACGTCATTGCTGAAACTGATGACGAAGTAACATGCGTCACACACGTAAAAAAACGACGTCAGCAAACAAAAATGCGATTCGATACTGCACAGAGTGCGTCACTCCCGCTAATTTTTCATTTTTTTATTGAGCAGTTCATTGTCAACAAGAAAAGGACATTATCCTGAATTGTAGCAACACGTTTGTGGATAGATACGGAATGGATAACGCTTGAATCAGTTTTAAGTCGTACTGCAGAGAGGAACGTCATCTCCGCTGTACATGACTTTTGCAAAGACGATGTAAAAAATAAAAGTTCACGTGTTTGCTCCACATCTACTTCGCATTGTTCTGTCCTACCTGCGAGGCAGAGCATACCTTTATTGGATAACTGTTTGTTAACTGTAAAATTGACATTAGCGTGACAACCGCTTGGGATATTTCATCCCATATTATTTTACCAATTCAAGCAGGTTTTGACGTCATATTTTGTGATGTCATGGATTTTGAACGCCTGTAGATATTTCAAACTCGGCACCTATGCTGCACATTAACGGTCCAAGTGATCACCGGCATGTTGAAACAAATATAGCACCACGAGTGCATTTGACATCATGTCTTGCTGCTTCGCAAGCTTGTCGCAGAAGCAAGGCTGAAGTGCACACGCTACTGTTTCGGAAAAAAACACTACGCTGTGCACCAACGTGCCTTAGTTGAACGTTTTGGACACATGGGGCGCGACCCCGACATTGGCAGGCATTGTTATCACACAATCTGACAACTCAAGTCAAAACAACAAAAAGAAAAGGTCTACATCTATCAGCGGTCCGTTGCAAATCACGCGGAACATGAAACATTCGCAGAAAGATTCGCGCGAATTGCGCGTCGACCAAACTCACTGCAGATTCTGAACAGGCCTCAGGAATATCATCTGCACGGCCACGATCATTGCACCATGGTCGGCGATGACGTAAAAGTGACGTTTCTCGAGCACCTCGCGCCAGGTCTTGCCTGCGTCGTTGCTGACGTAAACACTGACGTGGGCCGGGCGGTCGTCCAGCGATCGATCAATTGAACCTGTGCGAGCGCAAGGTTTATGCTGATGTGGAGGAGTGCGGACAGACAATGCATCGCGTGGGGTGTGGGGGGACGGACGGGCGATGTATCATGTGAGAACTTCATTGTAGATGCCCGTACACACGTGAACAGCGTGAGGTAAGTTTGCCAGCGCAAATGGCGTTTGGGTTGCGAAGAACTTTCTTTGAGAGTATGAAAACAAAAGAACTTTTCAACGAGAGGTTTGCTAGTTTAAACTTAATTAGCATCTTTCGTAAGAGGCGTTTAAAACCTCGCCGACCCTGTAAAACCTCGCCGACCTCGCACACACCATGTGTGCTCGCGTGTGTTCGTGCGTGGCATCGATAAGGAGCATCACAACCCATCGAAAACGTTGCCAATCACAAAAAGGAAGCTACGCACGGCCCCTGCCAACAACGTGTAAGATGCTTTTATACACACTGACTCAAGACCTCGTCAAATATTACATGTGGTGGCGCGAAGGCTTGAAGTTCACTCAACGAAAACAGACCGATGTTTAAGATTAGAGTTTGCAACTAAGCATTTGATAAAGAGACAAAAACGACCTCATGATGACGTACGAGTCTGATAGGTTATCAAAATTAAGTCAAGAAAAGCAGCATCACAAGTCGCAAAAGGAAAAAAATACTCTGAAATATTTTCACATTAATCCAAGCAAAGGAGGCGCATTCGACGTCAGCGAACATAGAAAACCGCCAAATTGACAACTGCAGGGCGGGCAAATGGCATTCTGGCTTGTTATTTTAGTTTTGTGAAGAGCGGTAAATCTGCATTGTTTTGCTATTCAGAAGCGACTATCTGGCAGTGAGTGGTTTTCATAGGTGCCGCGCGTTGGCAAGTCTTCCGAAATACCTTATATTACCTTCGTTGACGCTTACTCTGGTCTGTTCAGTTCACACTCTTGTAAAAAATATTGAAATCGAGAAGCACCGAATCGACTGTGACGCATTCCAAAAAAAAGGCTTGAAAGGCCGTAAAAATTTAAGGGTTTTTTTTCCAAAAAAAAAAGTAAAAATTTTTTTTTCCAAAAAAATGCTAGAAAGGCCGTAAAAATAAAGGCTAGAAAGGCCGTAAAAATTTAACGGCACCCGGAATTCTTGTCGTCGCAAAAAGTGAACCACCGGAGACGAACGGGCTTGATTTCCTGAACGACCGGCAGAGAAAAAACAGTACGCGGCATATTTGGAGTGCCTCGTCTCGAGGTGTTGCATGACACGTCGGGCCTGTTCGTTTCCCTAAGGGCAACACGGCCTTTGCAGGAACAGGAATTCTACTGCTGAAAAAAAGTGCCAAAGCACGTGCGACGGCCTCTTCTTTTTTGGGGGGGTCGGGCAACGCAGACAAATTCGACCACAAACAGCCGCAAGCAGGAATCTGACGCTGAGAAATGCACTCACCATGCGTTAGAATGAGTCCGGGAATGGTGGCCTTGCTCAGCATGCCTGGCATGAAATATCCGGACTTGGTAATGCTCATCGCCACGTGCAGGTTGAGCGAACACTTGTACTACAACCGAAGATTGCAATTGTTTTGCAATAATTATCAATAAGCAGTTGTTATTATTCAAAGCCGAAAAAAGTGGGCCGCGTTTGATCGGAATGATGTCCAGTGCCACAGTTTCTGTTTTACTAAATGCAACAAATGCTTACGAACTACTTTCGAGCCTGCAGAGCGCACGATCGAAGATCAACGAAGATGCGTAAAGTTAATTTATTTAATAAAGACATCAGCAAAAACGCGCACTAGTTCGGTTAGTTTAACAAACACGGATTGTGTCAGACGTGATTAACTTTCAAGTAACTGATTGGGACAAAGAGGTAGAAGATATAAATAGCACTTTGCGACGATAAATCATATGCAAGGAGTTAATATTTAAGTGGTCAATAATCAGGGGTGATATTCAAAGAGGTAATTAAACATTCTGGGGTAAATGTTCGAAAATATTCGAGGGTCTTGTCAAACGGGTCACAAACACATAGCAACCTTGACATTGTTTTTAGTCAGTCCAAACTAGAGCAGCCATGTTTTCAATCCGGACAAAAAATTTGTACTCGCAAAACGTCAACAATTGGAGGCGTATTCGTGTCAAAGGCACTCAACGCGATAACTGCATAGTTCATGTGTGAACGACGCCAGTCGATAGCTCGGCGTGGCGTTCAACGCGGACTTACGCATCCGCTGTTGGGTCGTCCGTTGATGTCGCGCTCGGGGATCGCGAGCAGTCTCCAGCTGCGACCGTTGTCATTGGTGATCATCGTCTGATTGGCACCGGCCGATTTTTTGTGCACGTTCGCGATGAAGGTTCCGGATATCGCTTCCACCTGCGGAGGAAAGTCGCTTTTCAGCGCTCGCCTCCGGCAACGAACGAACGCGCAACTCGGCTCGAAAGACGGAAATTTCAACACAAAAAAAGACGCCTCGCGGGCGGGCGCTACGGCGGGGGGGCAAAGATCTCGGTTCGGCATGCGTCGGAGGGGACAAGAATAAAGAGATATCTCCTTGTTGTTGCTCCAATGTCAGTTGGAAGAGGAGGCCCGGGAAAAGCTTCGGGCTCAGTTTGACGTAAAGCTAGAGGTAACGCTGGAATACTTACATCGGCTGTTTGAAGTAGTGCAAGTTGCGAAAACAACATTTTTTTATTATTTTTGCTGCTATTCAATCACGGGTTTGAAGAGCTCTGAGAGGTCTTCTTGAGCTATTTGTTCACCAATTATTTCTGAACAAATCGTTTTGAATACTTCTCTTCGTTTTAAGAAATGCTACCACAAGTGCATCTCTTTTTGAAGTGTCTTTGATTTTAAGGAAGCTCATCCCTTGATTGTCTACCAAAATTATTGGATAGGGTCCAAATTCATTTTGAATGGGGTTCAAATTCATTTTTATCACGATAAATACTGACTTTTCTGAACAGTTTTGGGTCAATATTCATAATTATTTGTATTTCTTCAATTTGCGATTGTGAAAGTTTTTTGTTGTTCAGAAACGCTTTAACTGTTGAACTTCTTACCCCANGCTTGTTAGAAATTCTTCAGTTATTTATAATACATTTTAATTAATCCTTTGTTGTCAANCCACGAATTCAAAGCATTGGGACAGCCTTTCCATTTCACCAGNGATTTTGTTTTACCTTTTTTCACAATCTTTTTGATTCGGAATACTTCTTGGTTTNTTTTCTGAAGTTCTTGTTCATAAAACGTGCCTTGAATTTCCAGTTGCTTAAAATCTTTGATTTTGTACGTTATTGGTATTGTACGTTTTATTTCTGAAACAGTGAAAACTTCTTCAATCCAGGAGTATAACCTTTCTCAAAATATTTTCCTTTTTCTTTTAGATTCTGACTTGTCACCTACAGAAAATTTTGCTTTTACTGGATGTATTTCAATGTCGGCAAATAGATTTCTGAAAACGGTAATTTCATTTTCTTTTTTGCTTATTTCAATGGGTGTCATTTTGATGGAATTGCGTTGGGTTCAGTTGTACTTTTTAACAAAACGCGTCAATGATGTCGATGTATCTCCTTGTGGTGTTTGCTGCAAAATACTTGTACATTCTGCCTATCATTGTTCCGCTCCAGCGTTCAACAGCTGAAGATTTCTTTTCATTTTCTGTAGATTACAATTCAACCCCAAAATCTTTTTTGTTGTAAAATTCCTTTCCTTTATTCATCCACAGTTTTTTTTTGTTTTCTTTCTGAAAATCTCTTTCATAGCGCTTGAAACATGAACTCCAGTTTTGTCTTAACAATGGAATCACCCACCGAAATTTTGAAAAACAATCAATCACAGTTAATAGGTAGTTAAAATTGTTGCTGAATTTTAAAATGTGCGCATGTCCACAAGGTCAGCAGTCCATATTTTGTCAATTCCATTTACACGAACTTTTCGTTTTGGAAATTTTGTTATTTCTGAAGTTTTTCAGCCAGTTGATTTGACCAAGAAAATCTCACGTTTTTTAATCCCATTCCGAAACGCTTTTTAGTTCCAATACTTCTGGTAACAACTCGTTCCATTTTTTAAGTGTTGGATTCCAGATACCGTCAAGTTTTGTTAGCATATTTTTATCACAACATCGCTGTGTGTTTTCGTGTCTGTATTTTTCAGATAACAAATGTTGTGGTAATTTGCGGCTTTATCAACTCTCTTAATAGGTTGGCTCCATGCTTTTGGAGATAATTCAGCATTCAATCTTCGTCTAATTTAGTTCCAGGTCCTGAGAAACTATGTCCTGGTAAATGCAATTTAAACGAAAGGTTGTTGGTTGCGCTGTTCAGGAAACTTCCACCAATGGCTTTGCTAACTAATTGTGTTTTTGTTATTCCGCAGACGACACTTTCCACGTGTCATTTTTTGATTTTTTTGAGGTGACAACCATAGTGTTCATTGTATCTATTTGTTTTGCACATTCAACACAATACATTTTCATTTCTTTTAATAAAAGTAAGACCTTTCTTAGAATGAAAATTCAACAAAAAATAATCACCCTCTTTTGCCAAGGAGTTTGATGGGTTTAATTGTAGACAAAAGCGGTTGTGGGAAGACCACGCTTCATCTTATCCTTCTTAGACCAATTCGGTAAACCTATTCAAAATTGTCTGTTTTTGGTAAGTCTTTGTTTCAACCAGAACAAATAATTTTGCAAAAGGGTTTCGAAGTAGTGCTTCCCAAAGAAACTATTAAGCGTTTGTTTGAAATTCGAGGTGAGATTCTACAACAAAAAGTTTCACCAAACATGTTGAGTGAAGAATTGGCAAAAGCAAATGTGAGAAACAAAGCAACTGAGTGTAATGGACCCAAAAGAGTTGTAAATATCTCATGATTTTTGATGACCTTCTGCTTCTAAAACAAAATAAACGTAAAGCACACTATGTTCGCAGAAGACATTCAAATTGTGATTATTTGTATTGGAGTCATAATTACTTTAAATTGCCTCGTCAAACAAGCAGAGAAAATTCAAATTTCTTTTGTCTGTTTCCTCAAAACCAAAAAAACAAAGACCGTATTTTCAACGACCATGTCAGTCAAGATATGACCAAAGAGCAATTCAAACAATTGTGCAAAACAGCATGGGGAAAGCCACATGGGTTTGCGGTAATTGATTTCATCTCAGATAAAGACACTGGCAAATACAGAAATGGGTTTAATGATTTTTTCATTATAGAACAAATGGATACATAACGTCTTCAAAAAAATTGAGAGAAACACTTCACCAATATCATCCACACAAATTATTGTCTCAGATAATTCAACACAAGTAAAACGTTTCAACCTGTAATCCAGTTGGATAAAAAACGAAAATATGAATTTGCTTTGGTGATTTTCCAAATATCCATGATTAAAATAATGTTTTTCGACATTCTCCTGGAGTTCTTAAAGTAAGAAGTGGTGGTGACTCATTACGACAAAGGCAATGGTTTGACATAAGAATTCCAGAAGGCTCTTACGACCTTATTGATATTGCAGAAACAATCACAAATGTCAGGAAAAGAAACGGACATGATGAATCCATTAAAATTACAGCAAACACAAACACTCTGACAAGCCTCTTGGAAATTAAAAACGGTTATAAAGTTGATTTTTGTTAGCAAAATTCCCTTGCCAGTGTTGTTGGATTTTGAAATCACGTTTATGAAAAAGCATTTCATGAGTCAGAAAATGTCGTCAATATTTTAAGATTTATTTCAATTTTTGTAAATATACACGTAATTTCTGGCAGTTATGTAAATGGACGAACTCAAAATACAATTTATAGTCTTTCCAAATGTAAGCCCTGGTTATACAAAGTGGGAAATCCAAGAAATTTAGTGTATTTGCCAGTGATTTTAGATAAAATCAACAAAATGGAAACCACTGTTACAGACCAAAACCATAAACAATCAAATCTAAGAAGCAAAAATTAAACTATTAGATACCATTTGAGAGAAATTTATTCACATATAATAAAAAATGAATAGAAATGTGAAGGTAAACATTTCAGACAATTGAAAGAGTTGCTTTAGAATCTGGAAACGTGGTGAGCATCCATCTTGGATTTCAGGACTTTGTGTGGCGAAGATATTCTCTCACAAAAGCATAAGCAAATAGAATGACTGAAGCCTATCAAAACGGTAAAGGGGTGACAATAAAAACGAACAAACGTCAAATTNTTAACAACTTGAAAGNTGAAGGAGGCTTTCATGGAATGCTTGCTAGTTTGGCTGCAAAAGCATTTCTTGCAAAAACTGTTTTGNTAACTCTTGCAACTGGAACGCTTTCTGTGTTGGAAGTACATTGGCTTAAAAAGCAACAAAGCAANAGCGAATGAACTCTATCTAAAAAAAGGTTCAAACAAGGCTTGTATCTTAAGCCATATAATGGTTCTGGTCTTGGAAATGCAGTGGTCTTTCCCTCAAACAAGGAGGTCAAGTTTATTCTGGAGACGGTTTATTATTAGGACCGAACAGCCTTTTGAAAAATATTCCAGTTCTTGGTTGAAAAAAAAACAATAGTTTATTGAAAACCTGATTTAACCATCAAGTACAAACCACAGTAAAAAATTGTCTGATTGGGAAATCTTTTCACTAGAAGAATTCCAGCAAACATGTCAATCATGGTTTATTTCATTTTGGTGTTTTGTTTCAAAAGGAATGGTGCTCTGGAATACAAAAGAAATTTAAAAAAAGAAAGATGGGCTCTTCAAAATGCAATTACTTGGAATAGCAACTGATGANATTATTGTTACAATTCAAAACAATTCACACTTTGACAACGATTCCCGTTGGAATTCCATTGTGTTTTTTGATATTTTCTGGAATAAAACAAAATAATGAAAGGACATTTATACAGACTTCATCAAACTAATGAAATTGAGAAAGAATTTAATGTAGAAAAATTGAAACAAGATGCGGTGGCTCAAAAATATTATTGTGGGGTTAATATTTGTAACGCTTGTCTTCTTACAATTCAATTTTGCGTGATTTTGAGGAATTTTGGTTGTTTGTCGTCTTTTTGAACACAAATTGGAACAAACTTTGGTATGGTTTTGCAAATTCTTGCGTTGTTTTTTGGAGCAGACAAACAACTTTGGATACGGCAGTAAATTCGTTGACTGAAGGTATGAACATCGGAAACGTTCTTCACAATGATGCTTCAGATCAAACAACAGCATGAAATGGTTACAATAATTGAAAACTTGGGAAATCCAGAAAATCCACAAGATAGTACAAACAAAAGATATGATGACCAACTAATACTTGTCACACATGAAAACATCAATAGCAAAGTACTTCTTGACGGAACTACTACTCAACCAAGAGATATAACTGGAATAACAAGATAACAAATTTGGAAGAAGGAACTTAAAATGTAGATCAGCTATGTCCAGCCCGCGGGCCGCATTCGGCCCAGTCGAAGGTTTTGTGCGACCCAGTTTAGGTTTCAGCTGCAGTGAAAGTATCCTACATACTGATAGCCTGTCCTTATTTTGATAATCTTGAATTTAACATTTTTGATGCAGGTAGCCCTGAGTGTTGCTTTATCACGTCTGCTTTCAGTGAATTAGATTAAACCAAATTTGTTAAGATCAAACTAAGCCATTCAATGTGCGGCCCTGGTTAAGATAGTGGCATATAATGTTTGGCTCAGTGAGCCATTTGGGTTGGACATAGCTGATTTAGATGCTGTTAATTTGCTTAAAATTGATGGAAAATAAAAAAAATATTTACTTATTCATTGCGAAGCGCTCAGGAAGACTTAAATATTAATATGGGACAAATCTATAATTTAAGCCAGGGGTGGGAAACCTGCGGCCCACGGACCACCTGGGCCAAATGCGGCCCGCGTGAACATTTGATATGGCCCGCATCAGAATTTTCGCTACCCAATTTAGAGTACAAAATTACGTCAAAACGAAGCTCCATGATAAGCAGGTACTTAAGATAGCATGCCATAAGAAGTCGCTATCCCTCATAGTAAGATAATCCTTCTATATAACAAAACAATGGACATTCTAAGTATTTCCGAAGAACCGACTATAGATGAATCTACAGAAATTTACAAGCATCATGAATACACCCCACAAACGGTAACCAATCCCAATAACCCCAGTGAAATTATAATTTCGATAGGAACACAAAATTTATTTACACATCGAAGTGATCTGGTTTTCACAGGCTAACTTGTGAAAAACCATGATGCTGTTTATGTAGATGCTGATGTTATCACGCTTACAACAATGCTATGATTGTATCTTTCCAGTAACATCCAATAC
>JGI24021J15306_10010699_pt1 | contig 11398 bp, 8 predicted proteins | sample Ectturendosymbi1_FD_15306 | JGI IMG/M metagenome (IMG submission 15306)
TGCGCTCACTAAGCACAGAAGCAAATCATTTAGGCTTCACCAAGCCATCCAGTTGCTTGTTATTATGATGCAATATTCTTCTTGAAGCAGCTTAACTGCATCATAATAGAAACTCCAGTGGTAATAGCAATGGTATATTTATGCATCCAAACGATTACAGGCAACTAGTTGTGCCTGGTGGTCTTTGCGTTGCCCAATATAAAGCGTCAGAAAGAGGGTAAATGATTTTTTATGAAAGTGTAAAAGTTTTCATCTCTAAACATTTGTTGGAACAAATATTTGGCTAGGAATTTGTTATCTGCTAAACCTGCTAAACGGTTTTCAAAATCCTGCTAGAAAACCAGCTAGCTGCTTGATTGAAAAATTTCCGCTGCTAGATCTAGCAGCAAAACAGCTAAAATGGCAACACTGCTNGCCACACCAAGTAATGCTGACATGTGCTTCTATGCGAAGCATAACAATGTAGAGGACTGAAAACCACGTTGTAGCAGTGGCCTATGGATTCCTGCTCTGTGAGGTCACATTCACAATCACGAAGTCACTTTCATGAAACGGATTGTTTCACTTCACATCTAGCGCCTCAAAGCTTGTCTCAGGTTCATGTGTTGTGAGTTTTAGGAAGCATGGTACATTAATTGGTTGATCGTATATGACGCAGCACAAAGGCATACATAAAAATTGTTTCAAAAATTTCGAGGGGGGGCAATTGCCCGGTTTGCCCGTTCCTGGTTGCGGCCCTGACAAGACCAACATTCTATTCGTAAAACGTCGAAAATACTGCACACATTGCCAAGTAAAAATTAAGCAGCAAAGAGTTTTCTACTTTGATGAAGACCGAAACGAATGAATTGCGTTGTGCGAATGCTGGAATTTAATGATTGCGGTTATAGTCCTGTGCATGGATTTACCGTAGTGGCAATATTGAAGCAAAAACAAAACATAGGAACTTTCTGCAGTATAGTCTATCTGCGAGAACGATTTCACAATACAGAAAACAAGTATGGCGTGCAAATGCAACACAGGACGGTAAAAAACTCCTTTTGAGAAACGCTTAATGATGGTTTCTGCATAGGCTAAGATAAAATGAATGTTTAGAAAAACTGTTTACCTCGAGATCGGCACGTGACTTACGGGAGGCTTCACTTTTTTCTTGTGATCTGTGCGTAGTAAACGCCGAACCGTAGACCACAAAAATGAAACAATCACAGTGGACTTTTGAGGTCCACAATTGCTTATGTTTTTCCCAGAGGTTACGGCGTTTCGACTAACTGTTGCAACTACCGAATGGGTATGAGTCAGCGACTCTCAACGAAAACACTCACTGGTCTGCAAAATAAAACAAAACATTCTACTAGAGATAACAAACGAATCACTGAAATTGTTGGGTCATATGAAATAATTTTGTTATGGTCTATTATGAAAGTGGTCTGTTTTGAATGGTCTGTTATAAACGGGTCTGTTTAGAATGGGAACCATGTTGAAGTTCTTTCGCATTTTCAAAACTGTTTACTGTAATTGGGTTCAGCGCAAAAGCCCTCTCATACTGAAGGTGGTGGTGGCAACTGCATATGTTGCAACAATTTTGACCTCAAAAATAAAAGTGTAAATTATAGGAAATGATTCTGAAGTTTTCAGGATGAGTAGAAAGCTTAATTAATAATGCACCTCCAGATAGAGATGGAAGGAAAGATGAAGCCCGCTTTTAACTTCAGGTAGTCCAGAGCTAGCCTATATTGATTTGCCAGAAATTGAGAATAAAACTGTGGAATGCATGCCAAACAACTAAAACATCCTGAACAGAATCGGATGTCGAAATCTAAAACTTTTTGGTCCAGTAGATGGAATTGGGAGTCAATAAATTTTATCGAATGAGCTTTGGCTACATTGACAGTAAAACAATATAGTTAGCCATTAGCTGTAAATCCAACAAAGATTGACTGACTATCGGAAATATTCTACAAGAACAATTAATCTATTAGCAATAAAAAAATTTCCTCATTCGTTGCAACAAAAAAATATTGTAAATGGAATAGAAACATTTCAAAACGACTCGTGTGACATCACAAAACTACTGACTCCCCCCTCCCCCTTTGTCACAAATCTGGTGACCCCCTCCCCCCCGTTAGGGTGTGACGTCATTTATGGACGACCCCAAAGTGGCACTGAAGACCACCTGCATCAAAAATGTCAAATTCAAGATATTATCGAAATAAGGACAGGTTGTCAGTACGCCGGATAATTTTACTGCAACGAAAACCTGACGGGCCGCACCAAACCTTCGACCAGGCTGCATGCGGGCCGCGGTTGGACACAGCTGACCCAGTCCTTGCATGAGCAGCGTCAAAAAAGCGACATCAATAACATTTGCAGGTAACACGCGTGGAATTTTGGACTTTTTTTGTATACCGTGGTATGCATTGATTCTTTTTATTATATATATGTTGGTTGAAAGCATCCGATACTGATAGAGCTATCGGAAAATACCCAATCTACCGAACTCCATTTCTTAAAGACAGAAACGTCAGTTTCTTCGAAGCTACTAAAAATGGTCCAACAATCATAACATTACTGAAACTTTCGCTGTGATTAAGAACGTTAGTCAAAAGGTGCAATTAGGTTAAGCGTAATTAGCTTTTGCCGTGAACTGCCACAAATCCCCACAACTGCATGTGTTACTATTAGCAAAGTTGCCTTGAAACAAGACTTCATATAGTTTTTGGTAGAGCATTGCCAAAACACTGTTTCGTAAGCATAACAGTCACAGAGCGGTATCATGTGTTTTATAAACTTTGGTTCGTTACTTTAGTAAAACATGGAACCAAGTGTCTTTTATTAAATATTACGTGACAAATGACTGTTATGAGACGATTTACGTTGCAATTAATGGCTAGCAAAATTAATTACACCTAGCCGTAAGTTGTAAAACGTTCTTATCATGTTTTTCAGTCAGTGTGAGTCTTTTTCTGTGCTTGTAGATATAGCTGTGCTGTGTTCTTCTGACTAATGACACAGTATGTCAGTACAGTAGGCTAGGAAAGGGATAACTTGTACTCAGGGTTGTGGTGGGGTGGGAACGGCGGTTCCCACACCTTTTTCACGTTTTGCTTTAAAATGAGTTTGAAGCTGTTTCAAAATGGCTATTTTTGGATGGGTTCCCACACCTCTTTTGTTAGCACTACATCCCTGCTTAAACTAGCGAGTAAGTCCAACCACCCCTATCTTGGCTAAACTAAACAATCCGAAAAATCCTTTCCGCCACCTGTAATTTGAGGTTTGCTAAAGTCTTTCTGTTGTGGAAATAACGCCAAAAGTTGGATTGCGTACAAAGTGACTGGGTGAAGTGTTTTGCCAGTTAACTAACATAACCGAATGCGATGTCATACTCAGAAACCTTTCATGACTGCCAAAGCGATAATGAAGCATGTGCTATATTTTAGTATCACGGATGGTCAGACGTTTGGATCAAGTGCAGTGAGCGTTTTCCGGAAGTGTTGGGGAAAGTTAAGCTAATATTACTACTGAAGTTTCCACGAAATATGTTGCTGAGCAAGTTTCAACCAAGTACTGCACATGCGTAAAAATTCCACAATCATCTTGAGATGAATAAGACCGCTGGAAACGCCATAAGACTTAAACTGACCGATTTGCAACCTGCTTTAAAAAACTTGCAGATAAAAGCCAGGGGTAAGGTTCGCAGCAGTTGGAACCAGGACTCAGGAGCCGAAACTCATATTTCGGGCTCCGGCTGCAAGCATCCAAAATTTTTCGCTCCAGCTCCAAAATTCAAAATTTTTCGCTCCGGCTACAGAACGACTTGGTCCATTAACAATTAAAAACAACTGCATTTTGTGCTATTGACTCGCTACACAAAAATATGTCTGTTGAATGGGAACTCAAATTTCAGGCATTCAAAATTTTTTGGCTCCGGCTCCATCCACAGCCCTGGTTGGAAGCAANTGTTTTTGGAAATGAATAACGTTGTTTCTACAAATGCAATTGCCTTNGTTTTGTTTGNTCATTTTTGTGCTAACTAAACTGCCNCTTTATTTCATTAGCATTGAAATAATTTCAAATTAAAATATTTTTGCCAACACTAAAGTCATAGGTGGGGGGTGGGCAATTTTGAATAAAAGTTACCGTAGGGGGGGATCGAACAAAAAAGGTTGAAGACCACTAAGTTAGAAGGAAGTCTCGTAGCTTCGACTTAAAAAATACCAGCAGTTTTGGGTTTGAACCTTTTGTGGGTAGTGTGACGTCACGTGCTGGTCCCACGCGGTAATCCCAGTGAGGTCAGTCCTAGGACTCAAATTACCTCTGTCAAGAGCAATCTCTGATCGTTCTGCGGGCTCCACATCAAGACGGGATCAAGCAAGTTCGGAGATTAAGTCAAATCACATGGTCATTAGACCACATCTGAGCCGCTTTCCTGTGGGTGTAGCCAGCAGGACTTGGCTCACCAATCTTGCCTGAGACATTCTGGACACATGGCTGAACCAACGTAGCTGGGATCTCTTTATTCAGAGGTGAACTGGATCGACATTCAGGGTTTTACGAATTCACAGCTGCCCACTTTGACGCGAATTGCCACACCATGCACTCTGCGCAAAAATCCTTTCTCTGTCCACTCGAAAAGACCCTTTTCCTTTGTACATATGGTACAGATAAGGACGATTTTTGTTTGTCTTAACACAACATTCGTCAAAATATTATCTACGTAAGTAACAGCGTTACAGCATTCATGTACACCACAAATCTAGCATAGCCTCAAAACCTTTTGTGTCGCAAACCGACTGACAATGTCCTTCATATGAAGAGAGGAATCCATCTCCTAATCAACAGACAGAGTGACCAGACCCACCAGTTTCTCTAGCGGCATGCTTGACCTCAGGTATAACTTTATCAGCTTCAGGTAGGAAAACTCCATTCCGCACTAGCTGCGGACGCATGCGCGCGGACACAGGGATTAGCAGAATTCGTAAGCCTGCTGACATGTTTGTTTGGGAAACTTTTTAGAGCTACACACCGAAGCGGACGCACTTATCACCTCGGGCGCGGCTGGTTCCACTGGGCCACGGCTGGTCGGGAGTTTCAAGTCCAAGTGGAGGAAAGAATTCACACTTAATAAACGAATCGCTCAAAGCATTTATTTGTATCAAAAGTCGCTTAAAACGTTTTCCTGGAAGCGTTGAAACCACCTGTCGTGGGATTTTTTTTGCCTAATTAACGTCATTTTATGCCTCATTAACGTCATTCTGTTTCGTGTCAAGTGGGTGCTTTTGTAAGTATTGGACGGCAGGGGCAAAACGAGGGGAGGGAAAGGGAGCACAATTCCGGGGCGCCAAATCAGCGTGGGGGCGCCCGGAAAAGTCCCAACAATGTCACAAGTACTTTCTTCAACACAGTACATTTGCTTCCGGAAGACCTTGGGTTCGAACATGGGGCGCCATCTAACCTCGTTACGACCTTATTGGACTTGAGCTTGTTTGGTTTCCGCAGTAGTTTGAATTCCCTCATCCATCGGTACCGTATTACTCTTACGATCGGTCGTAGTTTGGATGTCAGTGTAATGTGTGCAATTTTTCTTTTTGAAGAGTTTGACCTTTTAGTTGGTTTTAAGCCACGTTAATAAACTGGTTGTGTTGTGTTCATAACACCATCGAAACAGTTGAAAAAGTCTCAGACATTTTCAGGCGAAATTGAATGAGATTAGTGTTACACAGAGAATAAACACTGCGTTTCATTTTATCAAAAACTTTATTTTTACTGACGCTTCAGAAAATAAGTGCGAAATAAAACAAATACATTAACACAAATACAAGCTTGAAAAGCAAACACTGAAACAAAGTTAATTGCTGTTCCATCACGGCTCTGACGAGCACACACGTAATGAAATTTGTATAACGCGTTGGAAAATCACTTCATTTCTCCATCATTTCACTCTCAACTAAACTTTCTTCCGCCTGCGTTTTCACTTGACGAGTTTCCTGAAAAGCAAATAACTTCAGCGCTTTGAAAGTTTGATTTGCAACGTGTTTTCAGGAAATGGTTTCAGTACAGGAGTGAAATTTAAAAATCTTGCGAAGCAGAATTGAAACAATGAGGCAAAAAACACGGGTTTGAATAAAACTATACAGTTACTTATTTTCGAAAACAAGTGTGGTCATTATCTTTTGCTAACAATTACAAAATGTCTGTTTTTCACAAAAATAATGAACACTGCAGATTATCCGGTGTTCCTCTAAGAAAATTCCACACTGAGCAAATGTTTGTTTTAGTGCGCACGCAATTGCTCAACCATGCATACACACAACCAGTGAAGCGTTCAAGCGTTAAAAGGGCTATGCGATATGCATAGCGTATTAAAATGCGCGAGAATGAGATTTCACTGCGCAAAGTGTCTGGTGGTACTGCACATTTTACGTTTTGACGTTTTTACTTTGTGGAACTGGCGATGCCCATTTGAGCGAAATTAATTTTCCTGTTTTAATAAACTGTGGCCAGATTTTTGCGGAAGACTTCTGTGAGCCTTCATGTGTAACGTTTTGATACGGAGCAATTATCGCCACAGCATGTACGATCGAGCCTTTCTGGCAGATTCAGAAGAACTCAGTTCAATGTTAGAGAAAACATCAATATGTAATCTAAGTTAAAATCTGTCGTGAAGCAAAACTACATGCCTTTGCAAACACTTTCCAAAACAGAAGGATCTTTCGAGAAGTGAACAACTTTACGTTAGCTTAGCAGAACTGCCATCAAAAGTTAATACAACCAGAGGTGTAGGGGGGCGGGAACGCGTGGGAACGGCGTTCCCACACTTTTTTCATAGTAACTTGACTTGGAGATGCGTGTTTTTACTCGGATTTCCAGCGTGCAGATCCAGAAGTCGCATAAATAACAACCTTTCATTTGCGTAGCACCCTAGCATAATTATAATTATTGAAAATATCTTGCTTTGTCTGCGTTGCCACACTTCTTTTTCAAAGTTCCGACAGTTCTTTCACCTAAAAATGTCTAGTATTTCGGGTGAGTTCCCACGCTCCTATTTTTGCACTACACCCCGACAGAATACGACACACACTTGTTTCGGCCTGTTCATTCCAAGTTGAATCACTACGCATCTTGTTTGCGATAGCTGTGGGCCTATTGCAGTCTTAACTGGCACTACCCACAACCACGTTCCATTTATTGAGAATGGGACATGGTGGACTGGAACGCAGATATAATGCCTTCGCATGAGAATTGAGCAGATCTGATAACGATCGACAAAAGATTAGAGGAAATTCATCGCCCGTTTAAACGAGATAATTGTTTGCTAATAATGAGGTTTAAAAGCCATTCTCCAATACTCGGAGCGCAAGGAGTACCTCGCGAAAACGAACAACCTGCCCAAACACCATGCGCGGGGTCCCTAGAAGCGTGGGGTCTAATGCAACTGCATCGGCTAAAGATCGTCACTGTCAAAGGAACTCTTTCAAACATTCTCGTCAGCACAAAAACATTTTCACAAAATAGTGCTAAAAATTCGTGAATGTGAAATTCATAGCGTTGTGCATTTTTCGAATATTTATTTGTGTTTTTTCATTTTAAGCAAACATTCACAGCATGGTCAGAAAGCCCCGCTTTTGTACCAAACGGTCGAAATTGCAAAACAGCTGAACGTAGTAGATATATACTGTAGTTTTACAACATAATAACAGGTACTCAGGCAAAAATCAAAACAATAGTGATGCGCCAACATGTACACCAAACAAACTGAACTAGTAAAACATTTGCTAATCGATTACTTGCTTACACCCATCATGAAGTGTACAGTACTTACTCAAACAAATTGTATGTCATTCCCAAGCAAACGATACTGTTTTGCTTGTTCGGTCATAAAATTAACTATTAGCCCATTATCTTCAATTAATCCTCCAGTGTTTGCATAGCAATTTGTTACATGATTTTCGTTAAGGCCCTGTGATAAATGTGAAGGTAACGACGCAAACTGCATCTCTTAGTGAGTCGTTAAATTTTGTACAACAAATTTTTCTCAACGTAACGTTTTTTCATACAAATCACTTGCGTACATGAACAGAAGGATTTTAGATGTACTTGCAAAAAGAACAACTACTTCATCTTTTTTTTATTCCAAATAATATTTCTGCGCATTTGGAAAACAGAAACAGCGATCACATTTACCAGATCACTGTCCGCCAATTCTTGAATCTGATCAGCGTCAATATCGCTCACAAGATCCAAAATTTCCGCCACGACACTTCTTGCTAATTGATCAATGGCCTGGGCGATTGACTGGGCGGTCTCTTTGGTCTTTGAAGATTCGGAAACCTGGAAATTATTAGGTTTAACTTACTTCGGTAGCCATGAAGTTTACCATACCTTAAGACCAAATCAACCATTAAAATAATGTGAAATCAACAGATATGGTTCTGATTCTGTACTCGCAAATATTAAGCAAGAAGAACAAAACTATGAATTTTCCTGCAACAACACTAGACTAATATCAAGATAGTGACCAGCAATGTTTTGTTTGTTAATTGTCAAAACTGAGCTTACTCTTGCTTCATCATCTTCAGTCACCTCTCGTGTCGATTTCGCTTGAACAAGCATTTGTCTCATCGTTTTGGAAATAGTATTGCTGTAAAACAAGCAGATGATCGGGAGCGATTTTGCAAAACCGAAATTTCAATGTTTTGAATAGCAGTTTTTTTCACAAACACCAATGTTTTTCACAAAACCTTGGAAACCAGTACACAAATTAATTATAGATTTCCGTAAAGCAATCTTTCATATTTTCAGTTAAATTTAACAAAAATTCACCACGATAATAACAAGAATCATATTTACCAGATTGTCAATATTGTCGACCAATTCTGGAGCGTAATCAACTTTAATTTCTATGGCATCTTCCGAATCATCGGGAACCACATCACTAGCTGGGTCAATGACAGGTGTGCTCGACTGCGCATTCAACGAGGCTTTTGCGGAATCGCAAAGCTAGAAGTTATCAGGTCTGCAGTTAATTCACTGTAGTCATGGAAATGTGTCAAGGCCAAGTTGATGATCTTAATCAGCCAAAAATATTTCAAAATCTTAAGCAATGCACCCCTCTAATTACATATTTCAATGCACCCGCCTAATTACATATACGGTTTTATAACATAAGATCAGGTACTCAGGCAAAAATCAAAATAATAATAGGATGACAATTACATCAAACATATTGTAAGCGCTTACCAAGCAAGCGATACTGTACTGTTTTGCTTGTTCGTTCTCAAAACTTTACAATTAGCCCTGTATCTTCAATTAATCCTCCGGTGTCCGCTGTGCTCGGACAGGCAATTTTTTACACCATTTTCGTCGTGGCTCTGCTGATGAATGTGGCGTTAACGACACAAACTGCAACTCTTACGCATTCGTAAAATACTGTGGAACTAGTTTTCCTCAAAGGAAGGTTGTTTCATACGAAACACTTGAACATGAACAGACGATTTTTAGCTGTGCTTGCAAGAAGTAAAAGCTTATTTCAATTTTTCTATTCAAAATAGCTTTTGTGCGCATTTGGAAAATAGAGATAACGATCATTTACCAGATCACTGTCGTCCAACTCTGGCTTGTGATCAGCTTCAATATCTGCAACGAGTTACAAAACTTCGGCAACCACGCTACTAGCTACTTGATCAACGGCCAGGGTCATCGACTGAATATTTACGGCGGTCTTTGAAGATTCGCAACCCTGGAAATTATTAGCTTTACAACTAACGTTGGCAACCATCAAGTGAAATTTACCAAAAGACCATTTCAATCTTTCAAAATAATCTGAAATCAACAGATAACTATGAATATTCCTGCTACAACACTGAGCTAATATAAAGATAGTGACCAGCAAACTTCTACTTGTTGTTTATCAAAACTTAGCTCACTATTGGTTCATCATCTTCGGTCACCTCTGCAGTGTCCAGTCCGCTTGACGAGGTATTTGCCTCGTCTTTTCTGAAATCGCACTGCTGCAAAACAAGCAGCTAATCGCGAGCGATTTCACAAAATCGAAGTTGTAAACTTTAAATAGCAAAATTTTTTCACAAACACCGATCTTTCTGACAAAATCTTGAAAACCAGTACACAGACTTAGTTCTAGATTTTCCTGAAGTAATTTTTATTATTTTCAGTTAAATGCAACAAACCTTCATCGTGATAATAACAGGAATCACATTTACCAGAATTTCAACACTGTCGACCAGCTCCAGGGCATTATCAACTTTAACTTATGGCATTTTCCGAATCTTCGGGAACCACATCACTAGCTAGGTAAATGACAAGGGTGGTCGACGGGGCTTTTGCCGACTCGCAAACCTGAAAGTTATCAGGTTTGTAATAAAATCATTGTGGTCCTGGAAATTTGTTACAAGGCTATTTTTTTGAGCTTATTCATCGAAAAATCTTTCAAAATCTTATTGAATGTACTCCTTAGACTCTGACATATTTTTAGAAAAATTGTTCATTGCAAAATGTATGCATAGATGATAATCGTTACAATATTTGTCAAAACTTTCTTTGTCAAACTTACCTCAGAATGGTCAGCATCCAAGGAATACTAAATTTCAAAATATTTCTGCAATACAGGTCGAATACGATGCCACAAACAGTTATTTGAAGCAAACAAAGGCGTGTTTTCAGTTTAGGAATAGAGATTATCTAGTTGAGTACAAAAATCCAAGCATCACTGTTATGTTTTTCACATCACCATGGAACTCTTTCAAACAGATTCTTGTCAGTCAAAACGTTTTCACAAATGGTACTAGAAATTCAGACACATGAAGATTACTACGTGGTGTATTTTTTCTAACTTCTTCACATCTTTATTTTTCGTGTAGTCAATGACAGCAAACCCCCTAAATATTACATGAGAGGATACAAAATTTTTCACCAAAAATGAGAAATATTTACATGCGAAATACCTTGAGGGGGGCCCCTGACAAGAGGGGGTCCAAGGCAAGTGCTTTGCTTGCCTTACCTTGAACACACCACTGTACATAACCCTGACAATGATCTTGTATGAGAATATGAAACCGATTGAACACGTTCTGCTTCCGATATGCGTACTTTCTCACCTGATGTGCACGTGCGCATGTAAACACTGTAATATAAAATTGTCTTACTGAACACATTGAAGTTGCTGATGAATTTATCACTTCAAAAAACACAGATTTAACGCGATTTTTCACAATTAAACCTAGACACCCAGGTCGACTAAACAACAGATACAGAAGGAAAAAAACTCAGTGGGAGCCCTGGTCACATGCAGCAAAACGCCTACTACCGTAACTTGAAGTGAACATTTGAAGATTTATTGCCGTGTTATTGTTACGCAATAAAGACCAAGAGTACAACAATCCAC
>JGI24021J15306_10010701_pt1 | contig 11398 bp, 5 predicted proteins | sample Ectturendosymbi1_FD_15306 | JGI IMG/M metagenome (IMG submission 15306)
ACTGACATCTTTGCTATGCACTGAAGATGATAACAGTTGTTATCGAAACGTTTGCAAGATGTCAGTTGTATCGTTTGCTTTGGCCGTAGTATTTATTATAAAACTATAAACAAACATCAAATCATGCAACAGAAAAACAAACCACATTGGAACAGCGTTTATTTTGTTCCCAGGACGTCTGAAATAACCATACGGTTTTCTAGTCAGATGCCCTGACGAATAAGGAAAAAAAGAGAAAAAGAAACAAGTCCTGAATGAATAAGCACATTTCAATAATGACGATCCAGGCTAGGTAGAGTAGCATGTAATGTATTGCCAGAGCATATCTGGAATACAACATCTGCCCTTTCTTAATACAAAATCATTACCTTGTAGCGTTTTGCAAGTAATCATATGTTTGCTTTGCTGATTTTCAATGTTGACATCATTGCTCTTCTTGACGTTTATGTTTTAATTTAGTAACAAATACGTGGTAATTTGGTATTGAACGAATTGTTGGATCTATGGAAGACCATATTCCTATTCCTGTATATTTACGTGACTTTTAAGCTATTTTTAATCTAGTCCGAGGTATGGCATATTCAATACTTGATGGTTGTCTTGTATGGTAAGAATTAATATTTTCAATGTTTGTGAAAAGGTCTATAAATTGTTTGGGGACTAGTGTAAAATTAATTTTATACATTAAGTTACTGATTTCTAGTAAAGATTCTGTTTATATGAAGTATTTGGGTAATTTGTACAATTTACGTACGTCAGTGTTGAATTTGCTAAATGTGATAATTTTTAAATAATTTATTGTGAATAATATTCAATTCAAGGTGTTGAGTGTAGAAAAAGCTGATGATCCCCAGCTGGTGATGGCATATCGAAGACGTGAATATACCAAGATATAGTACACTGTTTTGAAGGATCTTAGCCAGAGTTATATGAGGTTTCCAATTTAATTTATCATCAATTATGACTCCAAGGTACTTGATACATTCAGTTCTTGAAAGCAGATGGTTGTTAATTTGAATACTGAAGTTTGTGTCCGTATATTTTCTGTAAATAGCATGAACTGGGTTTTATTGTACTTTAAAGATAATTTATTGTACTTCAGCCAGTTGTCCACATTTTCAAGTTTTTGATTTATTTTTGTTGTTAGTTCATGCACTAGCGTACGGAGGGAGGGCCACTGTGCCATGCCCCCCCTCAGACCCTTAAAATAAAAAAATGTATAAACAGTTTTTCGGCAGTGTAAAATGTCAATATTCGGCAGTGTATATCAAAATGTTTAATTTTAGGCGAATAACACTATTTTGTTTAGAAAAACGCTTCTCAAAGCACAAAATGACTATATTTTCTTAAAATTTGGGGAGGGCATGGCCTCTTTGGCTCCCTGGCTACACCTATGCTTTTCCCCCCCTCGGAAATTTTTGGCGTACGCCATGCATTGAGTTCGCTGATAGTGAAAGAACCGTATCATCTGCAAAAAGAATGGTTTTAAAATTTGAGACAAGTGGTAAATCATTTACATACAACAGGAACAGGAGAGGCCCTAATGTAGATCCCTGTGGCACGCCACAAGTAAATTTAACCATTTCAGATCTATTATCATTTATTACTACATAGTGTGAACGGTTTTCTAAATAGTTTTTAAGTAATAATAGAGGTAAACCCTTTTTCCATGTTGAGTATTTAGTTTATGAAGAAGTATATCATGATTGACTGTATCAAAAGCTTTGTCAAGATCCAAAAATATGGAACAAGTAACTAAAAATTTGTCTGCATTTTGTGTAAGAAAATTTAGTAAATGATTAATGGCCAATTCTGTAGACAACCCTCTGCTGAAACTATATTGGCAGTCGGTCAAAAGATTATTGTTTTCTAGGTAACTGTCTAGACTACCACAAAGAAGTTTTTCAAACACTTTATTAATTGGAGGGAGCAAGGATATTGGTCCACAAACTAATATAGATCTTGTTTTTCATTCTCTATTGTGGGTCTTGCTGTAAAATGCGATGTAGGCATATTTAAGCTCCCAGAAGTAATTGGTTTAACTTAGTCACGCAAACTGTTTGCAGTTTTTGCGTGTGGTACAAACACTGGGTGATGAAAATGTATGGAACAATGTTGTTTATTGAATATTTCTTAAATTTTATTTGGTACAAAAGAGTTTTCATCGTTTTAGTGATTAAATGTACAAAGATTATTCTCTCGGAGAAAGTGTTTAACTCAATTAATCGCCAATGCCAAAAACTGTGTTTGAATACGCAGTGTTCTAACAGCAATAATTTGGCGTACGCCTCCTTTCTCTTAAGTTTTCGATGATATTAAGACTTTTGTCGTTTGCAATGCTAATAGGGAATGTCAATCTTTTAAAGCCAGATTCTATCGACTGTATGTATTTTCGAAAACATTGCTTGTATAAAACTGCGTAGCTTTTGTTTTACTTTGTTCGACTCATTCTCCATTTACGGTAATAGATACAGTATGTGTGACGTTTCATTGTCTGCAAAATGTGCTTTAAAAGAAGGTCGATAACCCGAATATGAATCGCGTAGCACAAGTAGTGATGCGTCATTAAAAGCAATAAGTGCTATCCTAAACCAAGCAAGCTAAATGTTTGCATCATATATTAAGTGATAGAAAGTTGATTTAAGTTAAATATTCTGTTGAAAAAATCAATTACATTTCAAAATCCATTTTCGGGCACCAATTATTTTCATTAGTACTTCTCTCGCAGTGGTTTGCAAATGTGAACTCGTGAACATGACCCTTGCGCTGAAAGTTCCCCCAACGCCTTACGTATGAGACGACAAAGATTTTGAGGTGGCTTTCACAAGAAAACAAACAAACGAATTGTGATTTCTTCATGAATTGAATATTTGATCGGATCCGGTTCTGTTGGTACAAATCCAGTTTCTTCAGGTTATTCCATTGGGTGATTTCACTTCCAAAACTTAATGCAGCTTGATAATAAGACATAATAAAACACAATAATTGTTTGACCTGCTAGGTCTTTCTCGATAAACTTGACAATCTCAAAACCACCAGTGGTGTAGCTAGAGTGTGGGCTGCCCGGGGCGGCCCTTGAGTTTGCGCCCTCGACGCCCATAAAAATACGTACTGACCAGTGACTCCCTCTTAAAGCTTTGTAAATATTTAACTAGTTTGTGCACCATTATTATGTTACAGTACTCTCACATGCTCAGATATGGTATGTTTTAAATACACACCAAAAAACTCAAACATTGCAAGTAACAGTTAAACAAAAAGCAAAAACGACATATAGGGAAAAATAGTTAAAAAAGTGTAAAAATTAGGACTACCTTTGTTTCTGAAATGAAAACTACAATTTTCTACACAGTAACTTTTCTTGCCTTTTTGTTGGCAAATTCTTCAATGGTGATGTCAAAATTTATATTATTTGTCAATTGTTGCTCTACAGACAGTGTGGCAAGATTTCTCAACCGCAAGGTGCTCATACTAGATCTTAAGTAATTCTTTATCAGTTTTAGTTTCGAAAAACTCCTCTCACGGGTCGCACCACTAACGGCAATTTTGAGGAAAATCCGCAGCATTATTACTATATTTGGAACAGAGTTCCCAAGGTTACACTTTTGAATAAACTGCAAAAGTTCCAGGTAACCTTCTTTATCTGCTGTGAATTGTACATCGGCAACGTCGTATAACTGTGATGAAACAATAGCGTTCTTCTTAACTGCACAACAATGAACAACATGCGACGCAACAACTATTATCATATTTCTTTTTCGGCTATTAACTGCACTCAACCTCCTGTACAACTAACTGGCCTACTTGGAATCCGAATGCAGCACGGTGATCTAAAATTTTCATAATGACGCATCAACATACTGAAGCAAGAAATCATTTCCCCTAAAAAAACTAGGAACCCTCACGGAACCCTTAAAACTCACGTAACCCCACTACATGTTTTGCGGAACCCCTGATGAAAAATACTGAGCTAGAATATATTTACACACGCACACGGAAATCAATTTTGACGAGCGCAAGTCCAACTACACATTTATTGGATTTACACAGAAATGTTTTTTAGACCCAACAATGCGCTTTTATTCGCAGGTACAAAACTTAAGAGCACTTACAAAAGCTTAGAGTTCACCACAGCATAGACGTAGCCAGGGGGGCCTAAGGGTCCATTGCCCTCACCAAATTTTTAGAAAATATAGCCATTTTGTGCTTTGAGAAGCGTTTTTCTAAGCAAAATATTGTCATTCGCCTAAAATCAAACATTTTGGCCCCCCAAATTTTTTGCCCCCCCGCAAATTTTTGGGCTGGCTACGTCACTGCACCACAGCCAAACGTTTGCCCACAGTCATCCACCATATTCCTACTAAGTTCTATAACGTCATATAAGGACTACGATCAAACGTGAACAACGACCCAACACTCGATCAATCAACCGTGTGGCGAATCCGTAAGATTTGACATCAAGTGAGTTGATAAGTGTGTTGAAAACCGTGTTGCAGCTTCATGTAAAAAAGCCTATTGATACAACATCCCTCATACACGATTGTTTATTGTTTGGCTAAGATAACAATCGCAATACACATACCATAGTTTAGATAACTCAAATTCAAAAAGGTCCTTCAACTGCGAGTAGTGTCCCGACATTAAACCCACCTTTATTTCAATACAGCCTTTGCAGGTTTATAACCCACAGCACAGCCCATAGTGCCGCCCCCATAAAAGTGCCGCCAGGGGCGGACCGCCCCCCGCCCCGCTTAGCTACGCCACTGAATACCACCTTCTTGGGGGTTTTAATTTATAAGAAAACATTATGTACAGTGATAAACGTCGATTTGTTCTACGATTTTAAAATGGCCTGCCATAAAACAATAAACACTGAACACGACAGTCATGATGTAAAGTAACGAAACTTTTGAACAACACTGATCACTTTAAACCATCTTTGTGGGACTATTAAAAAATGATTCAGTTTACTCGCGCTTGAAACCCTGAGGAAGAGTTTAATCATTTATTGCTGCCCATCTTCTTCCGTTCTTTATTCGACTCTAGCAAAAATCGGAGTTGAAAAGGATGAGTAATAAACCTATAGCTGTCCACAAAGTCAAATCCACTCTATGGATGTATCTGTATTCTGAGGTTCATTTATATGCGCATTCACTGCAAAATATAAATAACTATATCATAACTGTTCGATGACCAATCAATTCCAAATCATGGTTTTCAAAAAAAGACATTCGTAACAAATCACACTTCTTTTCGAAGAAACTTCTCATTTAAAGGTTAGGGTTTTTAGAATAAACCCTCATTGGTAAAACTGCAGCAAAAATATTTTTTTAAATGCACTACAAGGGATGATAGCGACTAGCGGTAGTTCGATGCTATTTCTATTCAATAGCGATACCGCCGCTATTACATTTAGCAAAAAGCGATAGCAGGTAGCGCAACTGTGTCTGACTGAAGCAGCCGTTGTCCACCTCTGTGGAATCATGCCAACTTATTACTACATGTGCAATTTTCAACACTACACGAGAAAAAATGTAAAGAGTTTGTAACGTAAGGTTGATCATTCACCTTTGCTTGAGTAACCAGTGTGGTAGCTTGGGATGAAATTGTGCGCAATTAAGTGTTCGTTGACTTTAATTTGTCGGGAATAAACGATTGAAGTCGAACAAAAACAGAAAAATGCTCTAGCTGTGTAAAAAGACTGCAAACCTATTGTAATCTCGCAACCTCGATGTTTTTTGTCAGCACCGGATTTATGGGGGGCCAAAGGGGCCAAGGGCCCTTCACCGAAGCGGGCCCCACACGATGTCCATGTGCTTAGCCATATGTGCGACATGCGCGTGCCACTTAGTCATTTTTAGCGAGGGAAGTTTTTTTGTCGAGTAAATGCCAGTAGGTATCAGTCGACCAGATGGTAGTATTTCTCTTGAAAATTGTATTGTGACGAAACAACTGTTACACTCTGAGGTACCCTGAAAGTCGGTCACGTGTGAATCTAATGTAGTGATTCTCATCCGCGGTTCCGAGAGCCTAATGCGGCTCCCAAGCACCTTTGTGCGGCTCTCACCAGGCTTTCAATAATATCATAAGCTATTGATAATAATCCTAACTTTTTAATTTCTGGCGTTAAGTTCTGTAGCTCGCGAATTGTAACCTTGCGTCTCTGCGATGAACTAGGCTACTATGTGGCAGACATGCCTCGCAAAATCACTGCGATCGTAAGAATGGAATGGGAGGCTGCTTGCAGGGACCGAATTTGCTAAAAAGCTTTGGGGGATGAACCTTCGTTGTTTGCGTTTTGATGACGTCACCATGCTCACTCAACCGTAATACGACCTTTTTGTAAAATTGGCAAAATGGGGGGAAAATTATGGAAATGATATATTTTGGGGATAGGGTTGCCAGATACGTTCCGTAAAGTGCCTTCTGGATCACTAAGACTGGCTGGAAAGTGACCTCTCGGTTGATTGGCTGGACTTTGAGCTAATTATAGTCCGCTGACGAAATAGTGTGTCTGCTCAATGCAGCTATAGCGTGTTTGTGAACATAATGTGATTGCTAATATGATTTAAACGTTCTTGAAAGGAAAATTTTAAAACAACACTCTTGGAAATTGATGCGCTTCACTACGCCACGCAATACGTTCATCTCTAAGCATTCTAAATAAACGCCGGGTTTTCTTTCAACAAGCTTTTCTAATGAAGCCGCGCGTCCAATTTGCGCAACCAAGTTCTAAACCAAATTATAAGAACGACATCGTACGTTAACACAAGCTCTCAAATTCTTAGCTATCAACTCTAGCCAGATCAACCTTCTACATTTTTCTTTTCAGCACCATTGATGCCATCAGTATAGACCACTCGAGAACACATAGCTCAAATAGTCATAAAGTGTGCACTCTTCACCTTGATTTCTAAAACTTGAATATCTGCCGAAAATTCGAATACTCGCTTTACTTCTTAAAACGACATTAAATAACCTGGACGTGGCGATAGTACTAAAACAGTGCTGTTTTCGACTGACCGTCAAAGCTATGTCTCGTGCAGTACCACTAACATGAACTTAGATTAGCCTGTACGTGCAGTAAAATACATTTACGTTAGCCCAAGCCAAAAAAATATCATGTTGACATTTACTTCAGACCAAAAAAAAGAAGAGCAGTTGGTCCCAACGTCTGCGGACAGCAGTGGTCTTGCGCAACTTTTGTTTGGACCACCACGAATGCCAAATAGCGACTAGCGGTAGCGGTTAAGTGTTTAGCTCATTACCTCTTCCGCTAAGTTTTGAAAAAAAGTGACTCTACCAGAGTGGTTTTCAACCTGGGGGTTGTTTGACATTTTTCTAGGGTCGCGAGAACTTCTGATAAAACATTCATTGTGATTTTCTATTGTGCAAACGCAACTGTATTTCATATGCCTGACTGGAAATCTTTAGAAAGAGGTCGTTAGGTTAAATTGGATTGCAAAATGGGTCGCTGCATGAAAAAGGTTGAAAACCACTGCTCTACCACTATCGCTGTTGGAAAAGTAGCTCATTAGAGTGGCTTGCTATTTTTGTATCCTGTACTGCCCACCTCTGCTTTTCTGTTTCAACACTAGTTTCGTCTGTCATAGCTACTTTCCGGCCTGGCCAAAAGGTTGTGTTACTTACTAAATTAGCATGTCAAAACTCTAAACTTTAACCAAATGGTATGTTGTGACTTATGCGGGAATTTTGTTACCATCTCATTCAACATCCAATATATGAGAAAGTTACTGTTCTATTTGCACAAGATTGGATAAATCCTCTAACACAAGAACGTTCAAACTCAAAGGTAGGTAGCTTTTTTCGATTGTAGAGTTCAATAAGCAAAGGATTTAGTACTTCATATAACCAAAACAAGAAAAGTTTACACAAAAATACACGTACTTTTGATGAGAAAGACTAAGAAATTTTAGTATTTAAAGTGAATGTTGCATAAAAGCAAAGAAGGTGCTGCTTGACAGATATGAACATGGACTTGGATTTGGATTTCAATCTTGCCACATTTTAGTATTTTGATGGATTTTTACAACTTTTGCTCAACCAGATGTGGATTCGATTTGGATTTGATAATTTTGTTTTGAACTTCTTCGCAAATTTCGGTTCAGTACACATTACTGCATTTAATCTGTTAAGTTTCTTTCAGTGGAGTTTCTCACATCCGTCGGGATTGTACATCATGTTTTTATTTAACTCTTGAGCCATGACTATGACCAGTGATAGAAGTCCCTCTCTTATGTATCGTGCCGTCAGAGTTACGGAATTGGTGTGACTGTCATTGATCCAGTCTCGCTTCTTTACTCATGATTGTTATATGCACACAGTGATACCTATCAGAGATGAGCGAAGTCACATTTTTCAGACTCCGACTCTGCTCCTGCTCCTAGCTTTAAGACTCCTTCTCCTGCTCCGAAAGATTTTGAAACATCAACTCCGACTCCTGTTAACACTCCGAAAATCCCAAATAACTCATATCAAAGGGATAGTGTCTATTTTGCCTCATGAGGCAATATATATGCCCTGGCTATTTTGCCTTTGATTGAACACAAATGGTTGAGGTGGTCACGTGACAAGCACAATACAGAGAGACAACATGTTGATGTGTAGAGTTATGGCTTAGCCTATAGTTTACACAATGTAGACAAAAAGCCACTAAAAGCTTGCCTGCACTTACATTAGACGTTACGGTCAGCTATGTCGGTCATGCATTCCAAACTTGTCATGTATTGTGATTTGTGAAGTTGTCATATGATCATTTCAAACAAATGTGTATAGCTACTGACCAAATAACTTCAAAACAGTTTTTACCCATGAAGCAAAATAGACACTGCTTATCAAATACAGCCTACATCTTCAAAACCATAAGTTCTACAGTAATTAAAGTTATAACGTGCTAACTGTTTAAACACTAGTTAAGTAGTTCAAGCTCCAAGTTGACCAGATGATTGACAATTATTTTAATTGAGCGTTAACTTTCAATTTTTACAAAATACTCATGTGAAATCTGCAAGGTCAGGAGCTGATCAACTGTTTACAAATGTTGAATCGTACATTAACCATGTGCTCACAAAACTCTAAATTATGACTGTGCCAAACTAAGCCATTAACATGAATGTGCAAGCAAATCCCGCAAAAAATTAGCAAGATGAGCATTGCTCATACCTTACAATCCCTTTCAAAGTTAATGAAGGCAATAGAGCTGCAAAACAATATGGGTTATCTTTAAAGCTACAACTATGAGGGCAAACGTCCAATTTTGTTCAATATTGCTCCAAAATGAGAGCAGAGGTTGGCGTATGCAAGTGGTGGATAAAATAGAAATCTGAACATGCAAATAAATATTCCACTGCACATTGGTTGTTGATGCGCTGTACCAGTGTACGCGTTTCATCAGTATTGTTTTTGCATAACAACGAAAATCCTTCCTTGGGCTGCTTTACAATTCAGGAAAATTAATTGGATGCTTGTAAATTTAGGATAATTTATTTGCCTGGCGATCTCATGATATAAGCGTTGCAAATCATCTGAAACCTTGATTGGAACAGTTTGCATGCCTCTTTGCGCCACTGCCCACCCCCATCTTAATTATCTTTCATTTTTTCTCTGTTAGCTGTTTACCTCAACGTTTTGATGTTAGAATGCCTTCATCTCTCGCACCACTGGAATCCTTGTATAATTATTAGGGCAAGTTTTTGTTGCAGTAAAAAGAGATAAAGTTGCATTTATTTTCAACGAAAGTTGCATTTATCAGTTTTTTTTAAGGAAACTGTTAGGTACCCGGTATGGACTTGTTGAGACCCGATTTTCTTTGATTCTAGAGACCCGATCATAATTTTCTCTGATTCTAAGGACTTGATTTTCAATTCTGGGGACCCGAATCGGGTCCCTAAAACACCTTACAAAAACCCTGCATTTATGCGCAGTAAGTTGCATTTATGGGCACATTTGACTGCGAAAAACTTGATACAACCTATTTTCGTTTGCGCGGATTGTCCAAAAGCCAAGATTTTCCGCACTTCCCTTCCACCTCTAATTGAGTTCGGGCACTGTCGTACTTGGCTGGGGTTGTAAAACTTCTAGCTTGCAAACCAACTGTTTCGTCATAGATAACATTGAGACGCAGTTATCCGTCATATAGTTATTTTTCATGCAGTCAAAGAGAATAGAACTAAACTCAAATAGTTTTGTAGTATTTTTTAAATTACACTTTTACATTTTGCGCAACACTTGATAAAATTTGTAGTAAAAAGTGCACGTAAAATCGAAAAAGTTGCAAAAAGTTGCAATATGAAATTCCTGGAAACAGCTCAAAACATTGAACTACATATATTTTGAGTATTTCGGAAGGCGTAAAAAAAGTTGCAAAAGTTGCAAAAACTTGCCCTAATAATTATCAATCATGATGGGTGCATGACGTATAGGCGGATCCAGGGGAGGTTAAGGGGGCTGAAGCCCTCCCTAAACTTTTCAGATACGTTTGTTGATCGATGGTTCCTGACACAGAAACGTCCATTGGGGCGATTTTTTTCATAGCCTTTAAATATACTATTTCTTGCACAGGGATAGGGGCGAAAATATTAAATGCAAAGCTTATTTTGCTGAATTTGGACAGTCCGAATGTGTTTATTTCACTATAAATGAAACTTCTAATAAACAAGATTTACATAAAAAATATGGTCCCAATGTTATATAAATAGGTAAGTGTTTACATAAAGTATTTGTTACATTACATATTCGTTATATATACCTCGCGTACTTAAGTGTAACCAGGAGGGCCAGTGGGCCAGGGACCCTCCAAATTTTTAGAATATCTAGTCATTTTGAGCTAAAGAGGCAGTATCTCAAACAATATGCTGTTGCTCCCCGAAAATTAAACATTTTGACCCACCCAAAATTTTTGGCTGTCCATGTCACTGCGCACGTAACTATTTAAACTCTTGTTTCATTTGGGTCAGATTGGGCTTCTTGTGGACAAAAGATGGATAAGCAGCAAACCCAGAACAGTCGTTATAAAGTTTCAATAGAGGGCTTTGCGTTTTGACGGGGTGGCTTGACATTCTAAAAAATGACAAGCTCCACTGATTTATAGTGTTTCGTGTTTAAATTTGTGGGGCTTGGAGCTTTGATTGTGGGGCACTAAGCCCACCAACACCCCTCGTGGAGACGAGACGGAGCAGACTGTGGACAAAATTGGAATAAGCTGCAGATCATGCTATTTTTTCCTACAAGCTTTTATGAATGAGTTCAGCTCATGTTATTACTGTATTAAGCGAAGACATTAAAATTACGCTACAACGAACTTACAATGCAGTTAACTACAGGCTAGGTTAGAGCGCTCAATGACAGCGTAAATTCCAAAACAGCAAACCTAACCGTA
>JGI24021J15306_10010702_pt1 | contig 11397 bp, 8 predicted proteins | sample Ectturendosymbi1_FD_15306 | JGI IMG/M metagenome (IMG submission 15306)
TGACGAAAAGAGAACAAGTAAGGTTCTGCGAGATCGTAAATACATGCACAGAAAGACGAGAAGAAAAACGCATTCAACGAACGGCGTGAATATTGAGACACGTTTACGCAAAACGCTGTGTGAACATGTGAACGGTTTGTGCCCAGCCGGATGACTCAAAGAGCAGTCTATTACAAAGCACTGGTTCCAGTCCGTACGTACTTGTCCATATTGTTGGGCCACCGGCCGCAACAATGTGATTGTTTTTTTTTTTGTATTTTAGTGGTCTAGTACAAAATACAACACAGAACATTTATTAGCGAGAAAGGTTGTTGAACAAAAAATCTGGAATGTCAATGTGAGTTTCGTACATATTTGAGCACCAAACTTGTTTGCCTGAAGGTTGGTATCTGAAACTTACCTGCTGTAATCCGTGAGTTTAGTCATTGAGCAAATGTCCCACTATACAGCCCTGGAATTGATTTTTGTGTAATGATCAATCATCTTTATTTTCGTCGTCGCATGTCTGATTCACATTTAGATATTTTTGCAGGCACTGAATGTGCGTTCTTGACTTTAGAAACTGTTTTGTCCAAATATGCTTTTGCAATCACTTGTTCATCCAATGCGAACATTGGACGAGCTGAACAAGCAAAGGGAGCTAAATTTATTTACGGATGTTACTGTAATTGTCGCAGGTAAGATATTTTTGTGGCGGTTCCAAGCAGTGTTTCTTATTTTAATTTTTCGCGCGCATTTTTTCCGTTAGTTAACTAAACAGTGAATGGCAAACCTGCTCATCGTACAAACAAGTAAACCTACAGGAAGCTTGTGACACATGCCTGCTACGGTCTGATAAAAATGCAGTGCAGAGCGGCGATTTAGATTAAATTTTAGTTGCATGAAGTTGTGCACATCTAATGACTTAACCTGGCGAGATAACATGCGGATCTACGCTATGTGCAGAAAAAAGAGTATGTGACGTACTCGCTTTCACTGTCAAGTCAAAGTGTTCTGTTGAAAGAAGAGGATTACGAAACTGCGTCATTTAAAGTCAATAACTGATTTTTATGCAGGTGAAAAATTCCAGGCTCATCGCTCCTTACTCGCCGCCCATAGTTCGTTGCTTCGCGGACATTTCCAAAGTTCAGAGGTATGATTTGCCGTTATATTGGATGCATTAGTGCTTTCATGCAGGAGTGCAAAATTTTCTGTGAATTTTAGTAGCGCGTAGAAATTTTTATTAGCGCACACATATAAGCTTTAGCTTTGCACTTACAATTGTGAACTAGGCATTGCTAAGTCGCTGCTAATCCCTTTAGTGCACTTCAAGACAAGTTTTTGGTCGCGCTGCGCGAGTGCGTGATCACATATTTTGCACCCTTAATGTTTTGTGCATTCTTACTGCGTGATTGCAAGCAATATGCCATTCGTGATTCGATGCAACGCACATGTTTGCGTACAGTCTAACAGTTGACAGGATAGCCTGCCAACCAGTGGGTGGCGCGGTGCCTGTAGCATACAAACAACGCGGGGCCCTAAGTAAAAAAAAACACTTGAATATGTGAACAACTGTTATATCACAAATTCTGTGGGCATCCATGTGTCTACCATCATGCATATTTAATTTCGTAAGTACGAAAACCTGGTCCTACATAGCAACTGGTTAATGAATAGATGCCAAATCCAGGGTTGCCAATGAGATTTTTCGAAAACCCCATATAGACTCACTGAAAAAACAGATTTGAACAGAAAATCCGTGGTAGACACAAAATTAGGTGAATATTTCTGCTCTACCATGTTTGGTCATCTGTCACAAAAAGTGCTAGTGAATGTATTATGTAACTTTGCTAATGAACTTTCGTGTCTGATGCAATGGTTCTCAAACTTTTTTCGTTGTGACGCCTTTAGAAAAGTTTTCTGGACTTTCGAAGCACCAGCGGTAAGATGTTAATAAAAACATATGTTATCTGGTACAACTATTTTTGATTTCCCGACGTCCATGTTTAATCACTTTCACAACAAAATCGTCTCTGCGCAGCGAAACATACGCAGCATGCAAATTCTGTGCACTGTACCCCCAAACAACTATTTTAGAGGGGAATTTTTGTTTGTGCGTAGAAAACGTCATGCGCGGTTTAGACCCGTTTTTACTCCATATCAAGTCATGGCGTAGGTGTACTCTTCACGTACTATATTTCCGATGTCATATCTGCCACAAAAACTATTGCACTTCAGATCAAATTAAAATTTTAAGGTAAAAAGGTACACTATGTTTCCTACACATCAAGACATCCAGGGTATTATAGTGCCCCAATTTTCTAATTATAGGCTTTCAGGGTTATTTCTACAAAATAACTCCATCACGATTCTATTTGTTTCTAAAAATCAGGAAAAGTGACGGAAACACAGGTTTCTCACATTTTTCTAAGTACATGAAATCAACAAAACCCAGGATTGTTGGAATGCCTGTGCGCAAATGTGCCAAAAGGGCGTCTCAACAGCTTTAATGTATATACGAAAAACAAATTAAAATCAAATGACTTCAAACAATTTACGGTGTGAAGTTGACTTTCACGCAGAAGCAAATTCTCAGATCAAATGAAAAATTTAGCTTGCTTTCAGCGAATAAAGTTTCTGTATAGCATGTGCAAAATATGGCGCCCCCTTTATAAGAGTTTGCCTCGAGAACCTAAATTCTGATATCCACCCTTGCGTACAATAAAGAACAAATTTAACACAAATGACCGCTGGGCGCCCAAAACCGCGGGTCCTGTGTAGCAATTGCTACATTTGCTACTATTGTTAATCCGGCACTGCTGCTAACATGCATCATCGCAGCTGTTCGCTGTTCGCGGTTGCGCATGCGAACGCTCAACGCTCCTGTTCACCTTTAGTCTACACCAGGGCTGCGCAACCTTTTCGCTATTGCCGGCCACATTACGTTTGCTTTTATGAATTACGGCCGCCAGTGAGTTCAAGATATTTTATATTTTGCCCTGCTGCTGTTCTGCTTTCACACACTGAGCCTACCCTGCTTCCACACGTTTGTTTGGCCTTCTTTCTACTAAGTACTGTATACTCATACAGCAAGCAAAGAGTTTTTAATAGTGTACCGCCGCCATAGCTTCTATATTTTAAATTACAAAATCATGTGCACAGCCGCATCAATTTTTACCGGAAGCCACATGCGACCGAACGGCCGCAGGCTGTGCACCCCCGGTCTACACCCAAGCGTTAACATTACGTTGCTTTGACTTCACGTCCAAGTGTATTAAATATTTTTTTGTATATCTGAAAATAATCAAAGGAGGCAATCAACTTAGAGTGCCGTTACTAACGAACAAAGTGGTGAGAGCCTTTATTTTGCCTTGCATTTGGCTTGACAAGCTCAAGACGTCAGATCGCTTAGTTGGGAAACTGACCTGTGCTACAACAACTAGGTTGACCCCTCAAATAGTAGGGATCTCTGGAATTGTAGTTGACCGACAACCCCTCTACATTCGTATTGCAAACAAAACAGCCACAATAACCGAAAACATTATTGTGACTGTTTTGTTTGCAATAAGAATCTACAGCAACTACGTGCATAGTTTACCTGTACATTCGGTTCCATAACATACAGAACCTTACACTTAATAACCCCTACCTGGGTAACCCTACCTGGGTAACCCCTACCTGGGTAGCTTCGCGCGATTAGATGCAGAAGCGCTTGTTGGGCATTGACGCAATGCTGCCGTAGTTACGGTCATTGGGACATTTTATATTGCAAGTTATGGCACAACTTGCAATATAAAATGTCCCTATGACTTCGGCTCTTGTGTGCTTCCCCTCACATAGCCTCTTGACGTCTTGCAGGACCCACGGCCTACCATTCAGGTGGACGGCGTCGATTCTCGAATTTTTGCGATTTTGATCGATTTCATCTACACCGGCAAGCTCATGGTCGACCTGGACAATGTAGAAGCGGTTGTCGCCGCGTCCAGCCTCCTGCATCTGGCGTCCATCGTCGACTTGTGCTCAAAGTTCAAGCAAGCCAATCAATCAACGGAAACAAACGGTTGGTGCGCGAAAGAGCAAAAGGACTTCAGTGGCTGAATGATTTAAGATGAGTTGCTTGAGTGGCTGATACTTTCCGTGGCTAAATGTTTATTGCTGATGCTACAGCTGAGAACGGCCGGTCTTCGGAAATTTCGCCGACGTCCGAAAATTTCGCCGACGTCCAAAAATCAAAACAATCGCCGACGTCAGAAGCGTCTCGCGCCACAAACGCCAACGCGGACCTGGACCATGAACGTCGAGTCACGTCAGGTGTGGGGGAGGATGTGTTTAGTTCATGACCTTGATGGCAAGTTTTCTATGTAAAAGCTTTTCCGGGTAAATCTTACAAAATGCAAGCACGTGACATGCACGTATTGAGAGAGATTTTGTCCCATGTTCCGTATATCTGCGAATCGCAGGTCAGAAATCAAATAATAATTTCTACATAAAATAGCATTATAAGCAGTGTTCCCTCCAAGAAAATTTCACACTGCGCAAATATTTCTTTCAGTTCGCATGCAATTGCGCAACCATCTAGTCACACAACCAGCAAAACGTTTCAAGGGCAATACGATTTACAAACGATATTAAATCTGGAACGTTGCAAGTGCGCAAGAATGAGATTTAAGTGCGCAAATGGCCGCATGGTACTGCGCAGTTGCGCGCCTGAGAGAGTAGACTGGCTATTAGTGACATGCAACGCTGCCATTAGACTCTAAACGATAAAAATGTTTTTTGTTCTTGTTGCCTGCCGGGTCTTCAGGGGCTTTTTGGAAACGCCATCATGTGTTTGTCGTGCATGTGAAGGATTGGACAGTGCCTTGTATCGCTTTCCACGTGTGTTACGTCCTCAGTCGTGTCTGACGTTACTTTTGCTCCAACTGTTCGCGTACGATGGGTTTCTCTTTTTTGCTGATACATTTTGGTCATTTGTCGCATAGTAGTGTTAAAACTCGCCGTAACAGTATTCACTAGTCTACTTTTTCCGACATTGTGACTGATTTGACTTAATTTTTTTTCGGTCGCTTGGAAAAACATCCGATCAAAGACCGAAAAAATAAATCCAGCGCGTGCGTGACGGCTTGAATCTGATATGCGCTCCGCCAAGGCAGTGTCCATTTTTACTTTTTTCTGCAGATGATGAGGTCGACGTGGAAATAACGGAGGAGGAGGTGAGCCTTGTTTTGCGTGGATCAGTTGTTCGTTGAAAACACTTTTCCCGATAAGGAGCTGTGCGTGAAGTTTTAACTACCAGCGGGGTGGTCTTGGGCAAAATGCCAGTAATGGAATGTTTGTAGTCACGTAAACATTGCTCGATAACGATGCGAATTAACATCATTTTAGTCGTGCTGAAGGCAGCTGACTGCAACGACTGACTTTCTGTACATTGCAGAATAAAACCGAATTTTTCAATCCTTCCTTGCATTCGCAGCAGCACGGCCCGACGCACAGGTAAGATTTTTTGGAAATTGGTTGATGCTGTCTGTCGGCGGGAATTCTACTTCTGTTTTCTTTTGTGTGTGTAACGTGGTGGTCGGAAAACTGTGGGCCGTTCGTCACGTATTGCTGAGCCGCGCAGCACTTACTGTTGTGGCTAGCGTGGTATGTGAGAGCTACTGTCCTGCGCCGGTTGCGTGGGATAAAGTATAGGTTATGTGACAATTATGGAACATTGATTGATGGACGTTAACAAAGCGTTGTTTTTGTCATTAAACGGTTTATGAAATTTCCATAGCATTGTTATGTGACAGGTGACTTAACGGAGCACACGTTTGACACAAGGCCTTCAAAAATAAGCCTGGGTCATTAATTACGACTGAAAGGGCGGTCTGTGCCGTCATAACGAAAGTTTTCCAATCACTGGTGTAACGCTTGACTGAGTCTGCTGTGCATTGTGAGGTGATTAATGTACCTGTTAAAGAAAAACTGTGCATTGTTACGTCGTCACGTTCAAGGCGTAAACAGTGACTTTTGAATCATGCAGTTTTAAATTCTCCTGCGACAATTTTTGAACCAAGCGACCAAAAGCTGCTTGGACCTGAAACTAAGCAACAGCAAGTATGATCCTAAGTTGAAAGCCACTGTATAGACCAGGAGTTCCCAACCTTTCTCTGACCATGTACCCTTTCAGCATTTCGACAGATGAGCATGTACCCCTAAAATTTCTTATGACAAAACGGCAACAACAAAAGTCCACTTGGATTTGTAATGGAACTTTTACAATTTAGAATATGTGGTAATGAGTGCAGTAATATATGAATTTGTTTTCCCTTCTATTGCTAACCTTGAACGTACCCCTTCTTCATATATGCAAATGAAGGCTTCATATAGGCAAATGTACCCCAGTTTGGTAACCCCTGGTATGGATTGAGCCGTAAATTCGTTTCACCCGACTGATTAACAAGACCACTGTTTATGTGAATTAAAGCTCGCGATGTGGCTGCGTGTCTACGAACGCAGGCGATTTTTTGGAGTTCTAGTGAAATTCGGGCATTTTCGATTGTTTTCGGTATAATAAAGTTAATTGCATCGTTGCAGTACAAACAGCTCATTACCACGGAGATGGTACCACATGCAGCCGCAGGTTGAATCACGAACTGCCGGTACTTATCATAGGTTTTTGAATTTATTGCAATTCCTTCGTACAGTAATTCCTAATTCAGCACATCGATAACAAAAAGAACTTAAATCAGCTTGTCAAAACGGCGTGAGAACTTTGCCAGTGGCAACATATTTTTTCCGGGTCAGTGAAAGCGCCTTGGTGATCAATATCGAGGAAAAATCGTGTTCAGCGAACGGGAAAAAGCGTTAATCCGTAAGAAAAGTTGCGCGCTGTTCGTGTTTCAGGATTTTAATGTTTTTTGTTGTTGTTTTTTCTGAACGCGTCGTGGATATTGTGACCAGTTCTGAATCGCTTTTTTTCTGCGCAGTACTGAACGGCAGCAGTACGAAGAATCAAGCAAGGTGAGTAGGAATACATGGTGTGTTGAGGTTGCTGGCCTCGTGTGCAGATGACTTTTGAAAAGTTAGGGCAGGTCTTAGCCAAGTCAAACCAAACGAGCGGGCCTGTGGACGGTTTTGAGAATACAACCATTGTTTTAACAGTACGTCAAACGGTGTAGAAGCTTTCAAGCAACTATAGTCCCCGCAAAGGTGACAAACAAACGAATCTGTCGAGCAAACTTTTTAAAGAAATCGATTTCGCGAAGCGCGGTGAAACCACGCGTCCTCAGTCGTAAAATCTTATTGCAGCAGAATCCGGAAGAACTAGCAAGTTTTATTTCAGCATTTTATTAAAGCGCAGTACGCCTAGGATTTTGGCGTGCTGCAGAAAAAAGGTTTGTCGGCCTTTTCTACATCCCGGTAATCTGTCAACAAACAAGGCGTACGCGTGTTTCGCGCGTTTAATCTGAGATTCGGAGACCTCATGATCGAGAAAGAAATTCACTATAAAAAAAAAATTTTAAAAACGAAGTGGTAAAGTTTGAAACACGCTGCAGTTCAAACCATTCTACTCCGGTAAAAGAAAAACACAACACAAGAATTCGATGAAATGTTGCATTTTTGTGATTCAGTTTCAGATTTCAGTTCAGAATAGTTTTCCTCTTTGTGTTGAAAGACCCGTTGCTCCAGGGGTGGATATTAGAATTTAGGGGCTCCGAGGCAAACGCTCAAAAAGGGGCCTCCAAAACATCACCATGACGATCGGTAGATCAATCCTGTAGCCAGGATTTAAGGTTTGGGGGACAAAATACATCTTTGGGGTGGCGATGTTTTTGTTATGTTTTAATAAAAAAATGTTCTGGGCACAACAAAATTTGGGAAGCACAAAAAAATTTAGGGGGCTTTGCTCCCGAATGCCCCCCCCACATGGTTACAGCCCCCCTCCACATGGTTACAGGCCTGCGGTAGATGTGTAACTCCAGAGTGGTTCAGAAGCTTTTCAACAAAGCATTGCAGAAACTAATGTGCTAAAAACTTTCAAAGGGGGGCTCACGACACTTTCAAAAGAAGGGCGGGACGAGGTGACTACCTTGTTCGCCTCAATATCCACTCTGCGCGTTGCTCAGCCTGTTTGTTCACACATCGTTTCGGTGCGACGACGGCGATTTCCCGCTTCTTTGACAGGACCCTTCCCGGAAGCGCGTGAAGCACTCATGTCCGGTGTGCGGCAAGGCGATGACGAAAGGCAAACTGGACGCGCACATGCGCTCCCACCACGGCGAGAAGCCCTACCAGTGTCTGTTGTGCCAGCGCACCTTCACCACCATCTACAACCTGCGAATTCACCAACGCATTCACACAGGTTCGTGCGTTCACTCAGTTTCGTGTCGCTGGTCGAACGGAGTTCGGTTTGTTTGGTGTTGTTGTTGTTGGGTGCCACCATTGATGGGGGGTGGGGTGGGGGTGCGCAGCTGGTTGCCAGTGTCGTCGGTGCGTGACTTCGGAGCTTAGCACGTCATTGGAAGCTGTATTTTTTTTAAAAAAAGCGAGACAAAAACGGTGGCTTCGAGAAGAGTCAAGTACGTTTGCCTGCACAAAAAAACAAAGTCGCTGAATGGGGAGTTAAAAAATGAGGAACAGTAGCTCCATCTTGTGTTGTCAGAGACATCATCCCTTTCGCAACCGTTTCTTTGTATTTTTTAGTTTTCTCGTACTATCCGGTATTTCTTTTATTTTTGAATCGCCTAAACCTGGCGGCTCATCTCATCTCAAAACGGGCTTTTGGCGAATTTTGTTCGATTTGGGCGCTTTTCTTTAGGCGAGAAGCCGCACAAATGCCCAGTTTGCGCCAAAACCTTCTCCGACCCGTCGACTCTGTCAAAGCACAAGTTGTGGCACGTCGGTGATAAGAAGAAGAAGTGTCCGGTGTGCGGCAAGCTGTTCTGGACCACCCAGCAAGTCAAGTAAACGTGTGGCTGCGACCGTTTTGGCGCTTTTACCGCCAAGTGTATCGATGATCGAGGCGTGACATAAACCAGGTCCATGTCACGGGGGAGGCGTTCGTGGGCTGTTCGCCCCCAATTTCTTATGTCTCCCAAATATTGTTCTGCCCAGAAAAATTTGCTTTAAACATATGAAAAAACAAAATTCCTGCCCAACCCTAAAAATCTTTCATGCTCCCCCCCAAACCTTAACACCTCTCTGCGGGTCTGCTATAAGCCCGTAGCTATGCTCACAAACAGGAAAGCGAAGGCTCGTCGTCCATTAGCGCGGAATTCGCTGCACGACAATGAGCACGCTTGACGAAAAGCGCTGCAGGCCAGCGTGACAAATTATCGCATTAATCAAATGAGCTGTTCATCATCGCGGCAGGAATTCCGCGCTGAATAATCGCAGTGCCGTAATGCCAGAAATTTTTGGCAGACGTTTTTAGCAAATCTGACGGCCAGGTCTTTGTGGACTGGAAGCATCTCGATGTCGTTGAGGTGCCAACTAAATGATGGACGCAGGGGCGACTGTAATAATCAAACGCAGTCGCAGAACATGCGAAAAGCACATTTGCGGGTCAGCGCATTATCTCGCAATATATCTTATGTGTGAACCGGAACGCAACAGATCACTGCTTTTCCTTTCTCGCGTGCTTGCAGCAGCTTGATTGGTTGCGATGTGGTTACGTCACGCGTCTTACGTTCGTAGCACGCAGTGAAGTGGAACTTGATGCGCTGCCGTTTGATTGGACGAGATTATGACGCGGCTCTTTTGCTTTGGTCACAGTGACATTATGACGCGGCAGTTGGTTTTTGTTTTTATTTTAAGCTGAAGTTGTTCGACAGTTTGCGACTCGATCGATTGTTGTTGTTCCGATCAAAGCTTCTTTCACATTCATCGCCATAAACGGAGCGCATTCGCCAGCAGGGTTTCTTTGTGACGTATTGCAGAGCGCCTTTCAAATGCCGCGCGCGTTCAGTTCGCGGCGGTAGCACCCGTCGTCGCTCGTAACGCAACCCCCCCTGAACAGTTGCGTGTCAGTTGTTTGTTCTCGCGCAGCGATCACATGCGAACCCACACCAAGGAACGGCCTTTCAAATGCACGCACTGCGACAAGTCCTTCGCCTACCGCTGCGACCTCAAGTCCCACCTGCGAGAACACACGGGTAAGTCCCACCTGCGAGAACACACGGGTAAGTCCCACCTGCGAGAACACACGGGTAAGTCCCACTTGCGAGAACACATGGGTAAGCCCCACCTGCGAGAACACCGGTCCAGTCCGGCCGGTGAAAAAGCACGGAACAGGACTTTTCCGTCTGGCCGTTTCGGTCACGGGACATTTCGGGCACAACATTTCTGCACGAAAACAATTTATTACATTCGTTAATTTAAATGATTATAGGCAGGCGACATGTCACTCCAGCTCAGGGGTCACCAACGTGGTGCCCGCGGGCATCAGGTCCCCCGCAAGGACCATGTAGGTCGCCCGCGGGTCTGTTTTAAAAATGACATTAGCATGATCAATGTCTTCACATTGACGAATATCAACACTAAAATAATTGAAGATAAATTGAGCAAAATTTTTGTTTCAGAAGTGTGCATGAAACTCGTAGCCCTTCGCATTAATCGGTACACAAGAAGTAGCTCGTAGTTTCAAAAAGGTTGGTGACCCCTGCTCTAGCTAGTGTTATACCAACTCCCTTTGAGGAGACATGATTGCGATTAGATCTGAATTGTGATTATGACTTCGAAAAATTTGTATTTAATTGCAAAATGTCGATAATTATTTAATTTGTTTGGTGACGATAATGAAAATCATACGTTGATGCTGATTAACTGTTGGATCTTGGATCATGTTTGTAGTTTTTTTAAAAAAACATCTCGTTGATTTAAGTATGTTTGCATTAAAATGTGAACATGCAAGATTTCATAGTCTGACCGAAATGTACCCAGACCGAAACGGCCAGACCGAAAAGTCGCGTACCCGGAAATGCAGGGCAAGTCCCGCGCGCGGGAATGTTGTGCCGATGTGGTTACGCTGTCAAATTTACTTTAATTTTGACTGCAATGAGTTACGGCTTCAAAGTTACCGGTAGTGAGTTAAAATGCACAAAATACTTGTCCGCTGTGAAAAGATTTCAGTAAAAGGCGTTGTCGCGTATTTAAAGAAAAACGCTTACTCCAGAAGGATCGTGTTATTTTCTTGCTTCAGAAAGGGTGTTTTTATTTCCCTTTTCAGGCAAATTATTCGGACCGTGCGAACACTGCGGTCGACGCTTCAGCCACGGCGGCAATTACAAGGTCCATCTTCGCAACCACGAAAGGAAACAAGTGAGATTCGTTTCCCGCTCGTTCGTTTTTGTTCAGACAAACTCCCGTGACGTGTCGCACTTGTTGGTTTGGGGTCGGGCGAGTTTTGAATTCGTTCATTTTGGCGCTTCGGGG
>JGI24021J15306_10010704_pt1 | contig 11396 bp, 6 predicted proteins | sample Ectturendosymbi1_FD_15306 | JGI IMG/M metagenome (IMG submission 15306)
GGACGTTTCCGCTCTGTACCGGTGTCGGACGTTTCTCCAGCCTTCACAAATGAGGTATGGCCCCTTCTGCGGCCTGTGAGTGTGGCGCAGAACAAACTGTCGACTATGTTACTCTCCAATGTCCAATCCAGTAGTTCTAAACCTTTAATGGTTTGTGGTCCCCTTCCCAAGATTCTCAACACTTGTAGCCCCCTGCTCATCAACAAAAATACCTAGCTTTGTGTTAAACGAGTTTCCGTCTGATATTTTATTCGCCACGTTTAATAATACTATTTAGTAAAGGCCTCTGCTCGTGGCCCACGGAGAACCGCTCCGCGACCCTCAAAGGGAGTCAAGGGCCGTGGTTAAGAAACCACGCTCCAATCCATCGACCCCCCATGGACTGCACAGCCTAACGGTTCTCGATGATGAAACAATCGGTTGGCTGCTCAACACCTGCCCTGAGATCTAGTGGGGCCAAGTATTAGATTGTAAAACTCGCTCAAACGACGACGAAGAAAACGTGGTTTTTAATGGTTCACTCATCGGAACCGCAGGCGTTGTGGGGGGGGACATTTTACAAAACTACCGATTTTTATCAAATTCTAAACCGCGGTTGCTGTTAGTTTTAGCTTATTTTGCAAGCTTCTTAATGTGAGGCATCATGAAGATGCCAAACGGACCGGGCCGTCAGTGCATGTCCCAGCCATGTTAATCCACGACACAGAGTGAAGAAACCCTCAGCTGACTCCAGGAAAAACAAAAGAAATAGCTTTGTGTTTGAAACGGACGAAACTGAAATAAGCTGCCTGACTGCGACAGTACGACAATCTAACCAAGTGGTTCCCGACCGGGAAGATTTTTTCTCTGGTAAGAAAATTTTGTGGTTTCAGGGCAGGAATTTGCATGTATCACACAGCAAGCCATGTCGTCTAGCAATGACATTGTTATCTCATAAAAATATTGACTACCGATTGCGTATTTTTACATCAAACGCATACGCAATGAAGTTAACATACTGTATATTTTTCACTTTTTCCTCCTGTAGCAGAATGGATGTTTAACACATCAGTCATAGGCGCGTAGGAGCGCAACGGCTACTGTGGCTGTGTGGTAGGAAAGGCGAAATCTGATCGCCTATTCTTTATAACCTCTTTGAAGTCGATCGGAACAGCAAGCTTCTAGTTTTGCCATGTAGGAGGAAGACGATTTTGTATCCGGGAAACTGCCCTTCCTACAGAGTTACGCATAATGGCTGGGAGACAGTGACAGCGAATTTTGTTTTTTTATTTGCTACACTACAAAAAGAAATGATGCTATGCGAGCGATTTCCAACCGAGGTTACACTACAAACCCCGTCACCTGACGAACCACCTGCTGCAAACACACCAGGCCAGCAGGGCCACTNGGGCTCATCNTGCGATTGATATGACTGAATGCAACCGTTCGAGGCTTGCGACATTGAAATTTCGATTTGCTTTCATTCTGGCTAGCACTNTCGTTGCCCTGTGATGTTGATTACGTAACAATGAATGAGAAGCTTCATGAGANCTCGTCCGTTGTTGCGTAACGTACGTCACAGAGNAACGGTGTNAAATTTGGGTTTGATTATTTGTGGATTTGCGTTTTTTTGCTGACTTGCGGGTTGCTTGTTTTTTGCAGATTTCTGTTTTGCGGATTTCTTTTTTTTTTAAATTGTATGGCACTTTTGCTGTTTGAATTTACTGCTAAACGAAGTTTGGGCATGTTTTTGCGCAAATTCGCACATTTTGGGCTTGTTTTTTAGGATCTGTCTCGCTGCTTTTGCATTTAATTTACCTGTTGATTTTACGTTTTTTGAATTTTCCTACTAACGCAAGTTGGGCTTGTTTTTTCCGTTAAATTATCTATTTTGGGCGTGTTTTTCAAATTTCCTTGCTTGTTTTCACAAAACAACCTGGCATCACTGCAGAGCAATGATAACCCCAGTTAGTCCTCTGCGTTCAAGGCTCATTCACATTAGCCCGAGCTACTACTGGAAAATTCGTCGTTCGTTTGAAATCATTCTAGAATGGGAGATGTCCACTGGATTGAAATTCATATCCATGTTCTATGCAAATCCGTTGCTTCAAAATAACCAAACTACCAATGTTATTTTTGATTCAGGTCACCTGCAACATGAACGCGGAAGGCCAGCAGACATGGAACGAAAATATATGAACGTTGACGTAACGAAAAGAGCCCGAGTTACACAACCTTATTCCGTGAAGTGTGTGGTGGCACAAATATACGAGTGCAAAGCAAGAAAGCTCGCGGTCTCGAATGTAAACCGTAATTGAAGTCTCGGGCTAAGCCCAAGTGCCTGAGTAGCCAATGAAATACACGCAAAACATTCTTGCTGTATTCAGTCATGTTATTGTAGTGCGAAACATGACATAACATACATTGAAATTTTGACAGATATTTGCTCTCATATCTCGATTATTTGAACATGTCAATAGGGAAAGATATTAGAAGTTACTGAAACCCACTCCAAATTTTTCTACCTGCTTGATCTATTGTACGTCATTACGGAAACAAAAGCTGTTCAACTCAAAGCAAACATGCCCTGTAAGTTTGCCAAAGCACGTGGAGACATGAAGTTTTTTCATTGCTACTTCAGTTGCACAAGACTGCACCAGCAACTTATTATGCATGTGTTCAGCAACTTTCATAAACAAACAAGAACAAGTATCGTATTAATTTGAAAGTGGAAATAGGTCGACATCTGAATTAGTGCAGCCTATTCTAGCACTTAATGATAAACCGTGAGGGCGAGCGAAAAGTTCCAAAATGTGCGAATATTACAAACAAGGTTGAGACTTACTAGTTTACCCAGGAAACACGACAGTCTAACCGAGTGGCAAAATCAACATGGACTAAGAGACCAGGCAGGATATGCTCCAGTCAAACAAGACTAAGAGCAAACGCTTAGAATCTGCTGCCTCATCACTCCGCCCAGCCAGCCACACAATAGGGCGTACCTGGTGCGGCCAGCACCACTCCACCGGATGCAGTGAAGTTTCGACGCGAGCAAACGGTCACTGCATGTTGCTGATGCTGCCCGCATCCGGGGCACTGTTTTGATTCAGGAGCCTAAGCAAAGAAACGCTCAACCTCCACATCGACAAGGCCGCTCCCGTTCAACACGTTAGGAAGAAAAAGGTTAACTTGCTCAAAATTGTGTTTTGATGATTTGCGTGTCACAACTAAACAGCAATGAACACTTTTTCACTCAAAAAGAGTTTCATCTAGCGGTGTAGTCGGGGGTCTAATAAAGCAACAAGAACAATGAAGTTATGGGCAATTCTTACAAGCGCATGCATCCAACAGGGCACCATTCTGGGCACACCTGCCGGGCATCAAAAGGAATTTGGGATGGGCCCTATACGTTAGCAAAAAGCGGATCCAATGTTTCGTAAGCAACAATTGCCAAACCAACATTCCGTTACTGCTGACTACGACTTCCCGCATATTTCTGATGACGTTAGCAGATTTAAACAAAAAGCCTGCTGTTCGCGTTTCACAAAGGTAAAACGCGAACACAGCAGGCAAGGACGGTAGTTAGCCACGCGGTAAAGTGTGTATGACAAAAATGACAGGAAATGCCGGCTGACAAGGTGAGTGAATAGACCAAACACCCAAAATACTGTTGTGATTCAGCAACTACAGAAGTCAAGTCGAGAGGATGGGCGTCTCGATTTCATTAAGCGATTTACGAACAGATCCTTATAAACAAACAAAGCTGTATTCTAAACAACTATTACTTTTCATTTAGGAAGCCTGCCTATGTTCAAGCTGGTTGATCACTGGTGGTAAGCACGAACTAAAGTAACGTTTCGAAATATCGTGAGGTTGTCAGAGCGCTTGATGGAAGCAGTGGGGTCCTCTTTATAGGTCATTTAAGATGATACACATTGCATTTAAAAGTGAGAAGTTTCTGTCATTAAATTTTGCAATAAAAAATCTACCATCACCAACGGATATACCAAGAAATAAATTGAATTGCATGGCAATGCAAAGTATTCGTGCGAAATCCGAGTATGGATGACTGCAACGAGTGGTAAACATATTGTTTGTTTAAACATCTGGAAAATCCAACGCAACCCCTGAGCTTACTGCTGCGACCAGGCACTAGCTCTGACATACAGCTATGCCTTGGGTTAAGCCACGCCACTGAAAACCTCACCACACTGTTATTGTTCCGACTTATTTTAAAAGTATGGAAGTTCAAAACAAGAATGAAAAGGTCAACAATCACATTGGGCACCAGCCAGTTGTCTGCAGTGAAACAGTTGTCAACTTTACGAAACCTGGAACAAATCATATCTTGTAGGACATTTGAGCTTGTCGTCGAACCACAACGCATGCTCATCTCGTATTGAAACATTACGTAACTCCCATGTCTTAACGCTGATTACACTTGGAGCATTCTTCGCGCAAGATCAACTCGTAAGCTCAATATCTTTCAAACAAGTCAAATAAATTTTTCTACGTAGATTAGAAGCAAAGTGCTTCCGTAAGTCGGGGCACACGCGTTGAATTCGCCGGGGGTTGATAAAGAAAAGCAGCGCCACCATGTGGGAAATAATTAGAAAACCAAAATTACGTCGCAGACCGCACTTAGGAAAACTTAACCGCTTCAGCACAAGAAAACATTATGCGTTAGGACAGATGGCAAGTTTGTAGGACATCGTGATGAATCTACTAAAACGAAGCAGACATTTGAGAAAAAACATCAAATCATCATCTCATTTATCATTGCGATCCATGGTGCTGTTGACAAATAGACTTATTCCGCGACTTATGTAAGGAAAGCATGAAATAGTTGATAAGAACACTTAGTTGATAAGTTGATCATGTCCGAACAGATCAACAGTAGAGGCTATGAACAAAAAGACTGAGCTGTTTTCTGTTCTTCTATGACAAGCTGCGTGCAATGGAATTTGATGCTCGCAAAGAATGTGCAAAGCAAAATTTGGAGAGCGCAAAAATGACATTCAGAAATGCGTTGACTGCAATCGTTTGCAGACGCTGCTGCAGCGACTGGGATTTCGAAACGTTTGCAAACAAACCACAAGCATATTATAAAAAAATGAACTACCACTAGGTTGCAAGTCTGGTGTTTGCTCGCCACACTATTTGCTTTAGCGCATGACAATCACTCGCAGCTTCGGCGCGAGTTCGCAAAAACTGCAAAACAGGTTGGCCTAAAAGCTACACCACGAAACCGAAAAAAACGAAGGGAACGTACCAATTCACTGATGCCTGGTCCAAGGTTGTCGCATTCCTCTTTGATCAAGTCAGTCAGATCACTCTTAAAAGGAAGTACACAGTAAAAACATATCGCAACAGACAAAAACGAGTAGAATTTTTTGATCCGGAAGGATGGAAAATGATATGTAAACGAGCTGCTTTCAGCGAAACACGTGCAACGGACAATGCAGGGCAATGGGCAAAATTTCGAATAGTCACGTTTGCAGTCACAAATCGTTTTGCCGACACACCTCTAAATTCGAACAACGTCCACCACGCCCACCAATTCACATTTTTTCGCAAAAAAAAACAGCGGGAAAGAAAGAAACGCAAAAGAAAACGGAACAAAAAACTTACAATGATGCTTTTGTTATTAGCAGCAACATCCTGGAGATCTTTCATAAATGTCGTACAGTCCTTGCAATACTGGTCATTAGTCACCTTCACAAAATAAAACATCGAATTTACTAACTTTACAATTGGAAAACGCAGAATGACGAAGACAGATTAACGAAACATATTAGAGAATGCGGCTGCGCTGGCTGATAATGTATACCAACTTAGTTTTATTCAGTTGCATTGGCAAGACGCCGTGGCTCACCAATACGCACCCAAGCTTGTAAGACCACACCCTGCCTACAGTTTACACATCTGCGGAAGCTCGGACTGCAAAACAAGGCATCAGTATCGTTGCCAACAAAAGTTGATCACTTTTTGGTGAAAAGATAAATTCAAACGCGTTAGTGTCAGAAATACAAAAGTGGTTGTGCGCCTTTAACAGCGTCTGGTTAAAAGCATACAGTTACCAACGGGAAACTCAACGACCAACAGGAATAATTTCAATGCATATTGCGTGCGTTGCATCTCAAGCGGACTGCGCAATGTGTACTGTTCGCTGGATATGTTTTCACAGCACTGGGTACAGAATTTGCGGGGCAGTACGTTTTTTGTGACACACACTGAAGAAAAGCTTCAGAAGCAATAAAAATATCAGTCAACGACAGTAAAACAGTGGGACTAGTTTTTAGTTGATTTTATGGCCCGACGCAAAACAGATCTACCTGCGAGGCAAACACGTTTCTGCAATCCTTCAAGCAAAAGTACCGTGGAATAACAACTTACCAATTAAGAATGTGATAAAAATGCAATGCCCATTTCAGGCACTTGCGAAACAGACTCTCAATCTATTGGCAGTTATTGTCATAGCTTTTCACAAGCGGCCTGGAAGAATGTTTTCGGCAACTCTACGGATTGCCATGACAGCAAAATGAATCATGCTGCTACGCAGGAAACGCGTCTGCCGCAATTAGTGGAATAGATTGCGTAAATTTCACGTGATACGGGTCGAAGGTCAGCCAGTGGTCGTGAGACCGACAGCAACGCATGTGACATGCAGGAGCGATAGAACACCAAATATGTGCACTCATACAAAATAAACAACAGTGAGTCAAATTGCAGTCTCATGTTTGTTCGATCTCGAGATGACCCCCTCAAAAAGCGAGCTTGTGCAAAAAGGAACTTCCAGGACGACTGTGCCATGAAGTGCGTTAGCGTCAAAACACGTTTGCTCAGCTCCTAAATCTATAAATCACGTTTACTGTTTGCATTCGCGCAGCACCACGTTCATGAAACGACCGTGCTCAATTCGTGTTCAATTGCCTGTTAGGTGTATAAGTTACAGTCGCAAGCTGTATTTGGGACAAAAAAAGGCAACGAACAACAAGGCTTTCGTCGATGGACCATTACCAAGTTCGGTTTGCCCAAAACGAAGCGACTTTTGTTTCAATTGGTTTCAGGAATATTCGATCTTTCTGCAGTGACATGCCACTGCTACTGCATAAGAAATGGATGTTGAACATCTTGCACCTTAATGCAGTGCGCACTGGGCAACAGTCAAACTCGTGGAAAGTTGCAAACTGACAGTACAGCAGCACACTGACAGTTGTCAGCGCTGCAGTGAACGTGTATACCGTAAAATAGAATATCACACTACGACCGAATTACGGCACTGCAACGTCGAAAAAATATTAACATGAGACCAAACAAACAAGCGATTGTCTGTGCGACTTGGCCGTGTTTGATCTGATTCAACCTCAGCATGTGTCGTTACCTCCGGCTTAGCTTCATTCATGGGAACACTGGGAACGGGTGCAAGGAAGGGAGAGGCGACTGGTATTTCATTGTTCTTAATCGCATCCTGCAAAGCATCAAATTTCAGCCATCAAGACTGACCCAAAAACAGCTGAAACACTAAAAACTCAATAGCCAAATGTTAACTGCAAACAAACGTATTAACCCAGACAAACAACTGGGTTATGAGAACTAAAAATGAAACAATAGGTTAAGATCAAAAAACACAAAACCGGAGAAATGCAGAAAAACTGCCGTGAACTGCCAGAAAAAAAGAAAAAACAGCAGAAAAAAACATCAGCAAGGCACAAGATACTGTTTGATGTTTGGAACAAACACAGCTACAGAAAAAAGTGTGTAACAACTAACAAACTCTAACGAGGACTAATTAACCCTTACATAACTTTGTCATGAAAAGTTATAACTCACAAAAATATCAGGAATGAAAACACTGAAACTATAAAATATGCGCTTCCAATTGTCGCAAATTGACAAACACCCAAGAAACACACGCTGAAAGCAATTTTTACACAGTGAAGAGATAAAGACTGTCAGCAGTAAAATAACGATGGCCATCCAAAGAAAAACTGAAAGTTCTTTGATCAGAATGCGCTAGTGCACTTATTCAAAGCCAAATATAATGATATATCACATACTTTAACCAAACTGGGCAGTCGTTTAATAAGTTCATCAACTGCATCAGCATTGATCGCTGATGCTGAACAAAGACCAAGAGCTGAGCAAACCAAATCTCCGTTTCCAATCTGCACATAAGAAGCTGTGTTATGCAGAGATAGAACCTGATAAAAGCTAAGAATGAAGATTAACTGTTAGTGCATTTTTAGTTCCAACCAGTCTAACTTAAAAAACAAACAAAAGATGGCTGCTTTGCGCTTGCACAAATATAACATTGGTCCTGTCTAAAAATTTTTATTTAAGTAGGCATTTCCGAAAAGCTAATCTGGAGAAATCAGATCCTAAACTATCAGCATCCAGAGGTCCAAGGTAAATGGATCATAGGATTCAGTTTTATATTTCACAAGGGCAATAATGGTAATAAACCTGTGTGTATGCGTCACATGTGTGTGACATGTCCAAATACTTGTTACGCTTGTTTAATATCTGATGATGCTCACATTTTTTCATCATTTTTGTCACTCGCTCACCCTGTATGGTACAAGCAATCGAAGAAGACATAAATTGCAAGTTTTTTGAGCAAGGCTGTTGGTGCAACAATTCCAAACAATTGCTTTTGCTGAAGCAAAAAGGAAAAGGTCTTATAGAGTTTGGATTGCCTTTGAAGAAAGACATGGGAGAAGGTAACTGGGTGTAAATACAAGCCTGGGCCACTCAGATTTGTTCCTGAGTTTATTTAGTCTCTCCACTGAGATGGTTTAAAATTTATCCTTACAGTACAGAGTACAGACTTGGACTGCACTAGCAAAAATGCTGGAGGTTTCAGTTCATGGGCTGTGGTGGATTTGCGGAACATGGCATTTGTATTGTGTAACTACTATGCACAAAATAGAAGGTAACAAATTCTCAGGTGTTAAAATGTGACATGATAATTAGGATAAAGAAACTTTGTTCATGTTTTCTATCAGTGACAACAGCAAAGACTTACTATAGACAAGAGCTCATCATAGATGACTTGAAAGTCTTGAGTTATCGTCTTCTTGCACTGCAAAAACCATGCACAACATTCAAAATATTCAATAGGCTTGAATGAGCAAAGCTGACAAAGTAATGAAGACAAATTGCAACATATTACTGATCCCATACCACTTTATACAATTCTCATTAAACTACAAGAATATTATACTTAGCATGCTCATATTTCTGTTTTTTTCACTGAGACATTTCAGTCATTTGTCTGAAACAGCTTAAAACCATCTGTCATTTCTTTGTTTTCAGATATTTTTTGACTGAAAACATCATTGCAACTAAATCGACTTAATTTTTTTGTTCATTCCAAAAATAATTAGTCAATGACCAAAAAAAACAGTTATATTTACATATACTCAATCATATAACACTACAACCACATGGTCAGCAATGAATAATGTAACATGAGCTTGACAAATATATCTATTAAGCACTAGAAAAACTCAACAACTATGATACAACTATCTAAACATAAACACACATCTTACATCTTGGCTTAGTTGAGCAATAGGAATGCTAGCGCACAGTTGCATTAGAGCATTCTCAATTTTTTCTTGTGTAGCATTTTGCTCTAAATATCCATCTACCATTGCCATTCCGTCTTTGCAAAGATTACAGATTTCATCACTCTGAAAACAAAAAAAGGACAAATTGCTGCATCCACTGCACCTAGTAAAAAATATCCAGAGCTCAATAATGCAACAATGTATAAGGAAAATATGGTTTCCTGTGCAAATGGCATTACTTTTTAGTATTAGCAGTGCATCAGGTCATTATAAAGTCAAATTATATATATAAGGTACAAACACTGACCTATTGTTTCAAAACCTAGTTGGACTGGGGGAAAATAATGTTTAATGAAAGTCATTAATATTCTGTCATTACATACCACTTTCATCCGAAAACCTCTTGACTCCAACTCTGCTTCCACTTGATTGTGAAGGGTACACATACAGGTGTAATTATAATTCTATCACCAGTAAGTTCTATTTGAATAAGAGCTGATGATGCCTACTATATACTCTGTAAGATCTTAGTGTCTGATTCTGTGCTGAGAAAGGATTTCTTTCAATAGACAGTAAGCATTATGTAACAACCCTGCTATCCTTGATCTACATATCCTATATCAATGCATTGTTACAGTATTTGATGTATTAATGCTGTGTTAATACTGTATTTCATGCTATATTTCACTTAAAAACAAACAACATAACATTTTACTACTTGCAATGCAGCTGTAAATGATAAAATCACGAAAATGCATTAACAAACTAACGCATGTTAACAGAGAAAAACTCTTGTTTTTCTTTCTGACATCGTGGTTAGACTTAGCTCAATAAACTTGCTCACTCTATTTTCTATCTTGGGTACTCATTATAAACAATGTGTAAATGCAATGCATGCTTTACTTCATGCATGACTAATCACATACATGTTTTTTGATTTCCACACTGTTTACAGCTAGTGCGTGAGATTAAAAATTGATTGAGGAAGTTATTTGCATTAAGAATAAATAAGATACAAGATAAAACATAGCATGGATGTACGAATCTGGAGAAAAGAATGTATTTGAATAAGACTTCAGGAGTGACAATAAATAGTGTTACGTGAAATTGACTTCCTATTAAAAAATGAATGGACTAGGTTGTGAGCCAGGGGTTCCCAACCTTTCTTTGACCATGTACCCCTTCAGCATTCCCACAAATGAGCATGCACCCCTTCAGCATTTTGAAATATAAGCAGGTACCCCTTTAGCATTTTAACAGATGAATATGTACCCCTAAAATTTCTTATGACAAAACATCTTGTCATGATTAATCATAGATATATTTAAAAATCAGCATATAACAGTTTTTGAAAATAATATTCACTGATATATGTATAAATAGTTGGAAATAAAAAATATGTAAATATATATTTCTCTTCTATTGCTAGCCTTAAATGTACCCCTTCGGATTGGCAAATGTACCCCCAGGGGTACATGTACCCCAGGTTGGGAACCTCTGTTCTAAGCAAATCAATTTTATTTCACACATTACACGTAAACCCCAAAATTTTTATAGATGAGCAATGAGCATCTATAAAAAGACACATGGTCCACATTATCATGGAGATGGTTAGCAATCGCAGCTTTACCCTTACCACTGGAAATGGTCAAAGGAACAGGTTACGACACCTCAAGAACGGCATCCCACAGGGATCTGTCCTGGCGCCCCTTCTCTTCAACATCTACACCTCTGACCTGCCAGCCACCACCTCCAGAAAGTATGCATATGCTGACGACCTAGCAATCATGCATGCTGATGGAGATTGGCTGGCAGTGGAAGGGGCACTGAGCAAGGACATGG
>JGI24021J15306_10010705_pt1 | contig 11396 bp, 10 predicted proteins | sample Ectturendosymbi1_FD_15306 | JGI IMG/M metagenome (IMG submission 15306)
GATTGAAAGCACGTATTTAGTTTGTCTTGTCAATACTTATGCAGTGCGCGGCAGAACGAAAGTACTGCGCGGGGGTTCTAGGCCAGCTGCGCGGCCGCGCATCTTAAAGGGAACATTGCTTGGCAAGCAATAAAATTTTGAATTCACGAGTCAACAGAAATTCGTGGGTCTGCTGGGGTTTCAGACATAAAGTCAGGTGAAAAATTTTCCGCAGTTTATACTGTCGTCATGACAATTTCGAAGTTACCATTAGCCATTTTGAAACCGCATATTTTTGCAATGCTATTCTGCTTATTCAAAAATATTCTTTATCCATTTATGTACAGTATATGTCTGGGTGTTGTGCAATTCAAAAAAACAAACGGTAAAACCATTCGATAACAACAGAAAGAGTAACTGTGTCCATCCTTTTCAAAAATCAGAACACTTAATTTTTTCATCGTTTGTTACGTCTCGTATGACATCAATCGCAAAACGAGCTGCATATCGTAACCAACAAGCAGGAGTACGTTGTAAGCGATGAACACCTTTCTTAACCAGAGAACGAAAAACTATTTCGTGCAATCAAACTGAGGGCGCCATTGAAATTTGCCCGGTTTGTTCTACTAAAAAGTACGTCAAATGAATCTTAAAATTTCTCCTTTTCACGACTGTTATACGAATGGGTGCCACATTACGTGAGTCACACTGTGGCGCCACGGTCATTTATAAATCTGTTCAGGACTGAAGCGATCTTATTATTTCAAACATTCCAAAAAAACAGTACGTCCCCAGGCTAGGTATCAACTACTCTCTACTTACTTATGAAAATCAAGAGTGTCGTAGTGAGCGATCGGGGGCCGCATGTAAAAACAGTAATCGGATTGGCGAACTTTTTCCAGCATGTATTTGCAAGATATGAGGGATAAGCGTAGCTGCACTTCGTTTATGTCCGGTATCTGAGCAAGAGAAGCAACTTCAATAGCGATAAGAGAGGGCGAAAGAAGCACGGGCGTAAATTTGCGATAGAACGATTTCACTATATTGAGTTAATTGTCTGCGTCAGTCGCAAACGGGAAAGCGCTAAAAAGCGTGCGCAGCAACCACGGACTTCGTTTAAAAAGACAATCTGGTGCTGTACCGACGAAGGTCGGACAAACGCTGAAACAACCGACAAGAAAACTAACTTTGACTCTCCCCGACCACCTTCCTGTCCATCGCTTCCACAACACCCACCATCCAGACAGGTAGTCACCGTAGTTGGTGAAGTCGTGTTGCAAGTCCGCTCCAACATCAACTGCCAGCACCTTGCATGCACCTCGCGACCGCGCCACGTCACCTATGACGTCATGTCAAAACTGTACAGAACTTTACAAGCTGTGATTCCGCCTACACCGCCAACGTATTACTACGCGTTCTATTTTCTCTATACTTCCTGTGCCTACACTTCAAAAGTAGTTTACGTTGTCATCTGTAAGTTAATCTTTGTACGTAAGGCGACGTGAAGGCGTCTAATCACTTTTTTGCGCATAAAAGGAACTCTCAGGTGGTCCGTTGTTACTCCTAATACTTACTGTGATGTGAACATACAATAATGATATTCAGCTTCAGAAAATTCTTGTTGTATGACGTAAAATTGCTAACTATGGGGCACGGGAGAAATTTCAAGGCCACTATGAGACGAATCCCATTCACACAGATAAGCTTGGGAACTCCTATCCCCTGCTATGTTTGATGTACTAGCTAGAATAGACATACCCTGTATTTTTTCCAGACGTATTTCAAACTTTTCTGGAACATGAATCTCATATTTAACAACATTTTTCATTCAGTTTGATTCACACCAAACTGTGGAAAAACTTTCAACTAACAGCAAACTACTTCCTCCAAAATCTGACCATTCATATCATGGCTCAACTAACTTCAGTCTGAGACACAGAACTTGCACTGCACCAACGGCCGAATATCTTTCAACCGCTTTCTTTCGATACAAAATACTGTAGTTTTTTCTTACACTAAAACACATGCTCATCAGAGGGTTCTTTGATCCACAAATGGCTTCTATGAAGTTTGAAACAATTTACGGCAACCTGGGATATGCGTCAAGATTTCACAATGCGTAATCGACAGCTTGTTTAAAGACTTTAGTACTTTACAAAAAAGCATTCGTGCAGCTGGGAAAGATTGCATCCATTTTTGTGAACATCTGCAACACTTTTATCAGCAATAAGAACAGAAGATCGGTGCAAATAAGGGAACGTTAGCAATGATCATAGGATAGCAACACGAAGCAGGAAAGTTCTGTGCTGTCTCTGCACGAAAGAAACATGCGAGCTAGAGCTAAAACCAGTGAAAGGCAAGTTGTGTACACTTTACTACCAAACAAACTTTTGACCAGACACTGAAATAAGCAAGGGTTAAAAAGTTTAATTGTTTTTACCAAGTCAACATAATGTACTTGTCACACCGGGCAATTTTAAAAATTTTTAGACCGAATTTTTCTACCATTTGTGCGCGACGTGTTAATGGCAGTAATGTGGTTCTGCTACAAAGTAAACTTCAAAGCCGATGAATGCAAACAGTGGCTTAAGTGGTGCGTTCAGAACCTGGCAAGGTGTTGATGAAAAATCCATCGACCAATAAATGACCATCTTTGGGATCGCACAAAGGAGGCAGGAAAGGGTGAAAAGACATGCTGGCTCTCACGAACCTCCACAGAGCACCTGAGTAGTGAAGTAGCGATCACTAATACAAGACGTTTGACAACAATAAAATTTGAAGTACTGAAATAAATGTTGCTGTAGGTTACAATCAGCACAGCAAAACTTTGGTCAAGGTCAAAGGCAATTTTATTTAAAAATTTTATACTTCTGCCTGTCCGCTTACAGAAAATTTTTTTATTTTCGTTTTTTTATCTCGACATGTGTCCGCTAGTAAGCTGTTAAGGGCTAATGACACATTCAGGCTACAGCCTGCCTTCACTGGCCATCGAACAAGATAGAATGAAATGAAGTTTTTGTTGAAAAGCTACATTAAAATTAGCTCGTTCTGACAACGCTTATGAAGCGTATGATGTGGTGCCGTTTTAGTAAAGTTTAACTGATTTCCACAAAATACTAGCTCGATTTTGAAACAATGCTAACACCAGCTGCTAACCAATTTTGAAATGAATTAACATGGATTTTGTTTTTAGTAGGACTATTTCACAAACAGCCACACACTCGCTCAGGTGCAGTTCGTAGTATGGCAGTTTTCAATCTGAAGAACATTTCTAGCACATTTGCGCTGAAAAATTTGTCTGGATCCGTTGGGAAGTTTCGCAATAGGTCAACTGGAATCGAGTACTGGCTCCATCCGGACGAAATTGAAAGCAAACTTTGATCAAGAGACGCAACTTTTACGGTGGAACCACACATCACATTTCGTTTGCGCGAAGCAGAGGGCTTCTAAGAAAGCGCAAAAACGAAGAATCGAGGGGTTCGAAATTAGAAAACTAGCCTCGTCGCCCTGTTTCGCTCTCAAGCAAAGATGTCTGACATCATCTCGGCGTCTAAGTGGTTCAACTCAATCTCTTTATGGTTGTTACACTTCTCCATAACACTTTTGACAACGCAGTCAAGGACATTAGAAAGCAGCTAATAATGTTACAATCGTGACGAGGGCTGCTTACAGAGCTGTTGTTACACTATCACATACTTCGCGAAGGAAAAAGAAAAAACCTGAACATCTCAGTGTAAATGCAAAATATCAAAAGCCTCTCACCGTCTGTATGTACTCGCATTCGGAACGAAGTGATGTCAGTGGTGACAGTGAAGTATGGCAGCCAAAGATCCTGAAATTTAACTTATACGTTAAAAAACTTATTACAAGTCTGCAGTCAGGGTGCTAACACTATATCATGCTCTAGCAGATTTGCAAATTACTATGCTGTACACCGGAACTAAAATTTGCCCATTTGCGAAAGCTGTGTAGTACTTACAACACAAGGAATTGTTCTGAAGGCTACAAAGTCGAAGGCTAAATCAAAACAAGAAATGGAAAACATCTAGTGTTTTTTCAGTTACGAGTGCTTCCATGCAATGATGTGGTCGAGTTACAAGCTTGCAGTGTTCCAGTCATTTAAAAAATTTCGATTCGAATAACTCACCATGGTCTAGCTCAGTCACAAAATTATTCGAGTCACTTGGAATCGATCGAGTAGCTTAAATCACTTTCGATTCAAATAAAATCAAAGGTCTTCATTACTTTATTTTGAATAAATAATGAAGTTTTACCTTCTACGATATGAATCGATCCGAATCAGAACACTGTGATTTAAGTTTGTTTACTCAAAAGCAGGTTGCGGAGTCGGAGGTTTTTGGGTGCATTCGGAGTTGGATTTTTTAATCATAAGTTAGGAATCCTAATTCGTGCCTGTTTAAATGGTACAATTTATTTTGAAGTTTTTACTGAAACAGTAAATTCTTGATGTATACCACGATTTCCATTGATTACCTGTTGCTACAAAATTGCTGACAGCTAAATTTCAATTACGTTACGCTATAAAGGAGTTGGAAATTTTGGAAAGGTCAAAGTTGGACATTTTACCTCCGACTCCGCAACCTGATCAAAAGTAAATCGTACTCGATTCAAGGTATTTTCTAATGAATATTTCTCGATTCGAATCATCACATCGTCTTCACAGGACGAGACTCGAGTTAATGAAATTTGTTGCTCGAGTCAAGTAAAACCTGCTTCAATAAAGTACGGACTTGACGCGAAAACAATACACAATAATGTAAATACTGATCCCCACCGAGGTGTGAAATCGACGCAGTCAAAGACTCCGGCACTCGAAACCGATTAGTATGCCACCAGGGTATGCTTTATGAAATTCCTTGCTAAGCAACGTCTGGCAAATAGTTAATAGTTACTCAAGCGCATTGAATTCACGGTTTGCGTAACTTTTTCAGAGGAGCGCAGCTGGCGTTACCGTTATCAGAAATACCCGCTACTGCCGATGGCCTCTAAAAATGGATCTTCATGCAATTCCACATGCCTATCTAAGTTCAATGAGGCACCTATAGCCTTAGGAAACTGCAGGTTCAGGTAAGTTTCAACGGATTGTTCAATTCAGGAGCGACCCCAGGTCAACAGCGTCACCCGGGCTCATCGCCAGATTCATACTGACTGAAGGCAACAGTCGGAGGCTTGCGTAACTGAAATTTCCATTTGCTCTCATTCTTGCTCGCACTGTCGTTGCTCTGTGACATCAGTCACCTAACATTGAATGAGAAGTTCTCGTGCGAACTCGTCCATTATTGCGCAAATCACGTCACAGAGCAATGACAACGCCAGTTAGTCTTCTGCGTACTAAGCTGATTCATATCAGCCCGAGTTAACTGGGCAGTTTTGCGTTCGTTTGAAATTATTCTCGAATGGGAACTGTCCACTGGATTGTAATTTGAATTCAATGTTCTGTGCAAATCCATTGCTTCAAAAAAACATTCAATTTGGTATGAATTATATCTAAAAAATACTTCATTGCAGAGAGCAGCTCTGGCTCTAATGAATGAGACAGAGTAAACCTCTGTGTGCTAGGCTCATATATATTAGCCCGATTTACTGGACAATTTATCGTTCGTTTGAAATTAGAATGATGACTGTCCACTGGATTGGAATTTCAATTCAATGTTCTATGCAAATCCATTGCTTCAAAAAAACACTCAATGTGATATGAATTATATTTGAAAAAATACTTATCGCTGAGGGCAGCTCGGGCTCTAACAGGTGAGCCAGAGTAAAGCGCGAGCGAACGTATTCGAGAGAACGCCTACTGGCAGGGTTGTTGTAAAAAAAAACGACCCAAAAAACCCACCCGGGTTTTTTTGAAAAAGACCCACTTAAAAAAACAATAAAACCCACCAAAAAAACACTCTTCACTTTTCCTTTGAAAAATCTACTAAGAAGTAGGGTTGATTGATTTAAATCAGTGATTTAAATCAAGCAATACAAATTATGATTTAAATCAAACATCAAAATTCAAAACAATCATGTCGTTTTGGAGATTTATATGATGTTTATGACACATTTCATTAGTATTCTCATAGGTTTTCACATAGCCTGTACAGCAGGAGTTCCCAACCTTTCTCTGAACACGTACCCCTTTAACATTTCGGTAGATGAGCATGTAGCTCTAAAATTTCGTAAGACAAAAAGCCTGAGTAAAATACTAAAATTCTACTGAATTTTTAATACAACTTTTAAAATATTGAAAATATAAAGGTATACTCCATTTCCATGTCTCAAATTTAGTTTGCTGCCAATGTACAATAAATGTACCCTGCAGATAGCAAAATGTACCTCCGGGGGTACATGCACCCCAGGTTGGGAACCTCTGCTATACTGTATTAGTGTAGAAGGCCAAAAGTTCTAATGACAACACAAGTTGAAACCATTTGAAGTTTTATCAATCATAGCAACTGTGAGGTCACACAGAACAGGATTTTTCGGTCTGGCCGTTTCGGTCTGAACCGTTTCGGTCTGAGCCGTTTCGGTCTGAGCCGTTTCGGTCACGGGACATTTCGGTCTGGTGACATTTCTGTACATAAACAGCTTTACATTCCTTTAATTAAATGATTATAAAGGCAGGCGGAATGTCACTCTAGCTGGTGTTATACCAACTCCCTTTGAGGAGCCACGATTGCGATTAAATCTGAATTGTAATTGTGACTGAAGAATTTGTATTTAATTGCAAAATGTCGATAATGATTTAATTTGCTTGCTGATGACAAGGAAAATCATATGTTGATGCTGATTAACTGTTGAATCTTGGACCATGTTTGTAGTTTTTTTTAAATAAAACTTCTTGTTGATTTAAGTATGTTTGTATTAAAATGTGAACATATAAAATTTTTGCAAGATTTCGTAGTCTGACCGAAATATCCGCAGACCGAATCGGCCAGACCGAAAAGTCGCGCACCCGAGGTCATAGATTCTATGTCATTCAACTGCAAAAATGACATGTGGACTAAAATCACTAACCCTTGCAGATTCAAAAGTCTTTATTGTTAGAATGCTATAAGTTCGAGCATGTAGGTTGGCATAAAGTGAAAATTGCATTTAAATTCCATCTAATATGAAAGTAAACATAGTTATAGAACATATTTTAGATTCATGAAACAGATATATTATTATTATTATAGGTCTTTAACATTTTATGCATGTGTGCCATGAGTGTCAATGAAATTACTAAACTGGCAGTTTGAGTATTGGGATTTCAATAATTATTTCATTTTGTTCACCGGTACTGGTGTTATGAACTTATTTGCATTAAGGGATTTTGCATAAGCGCGAAAAAATTTGAATGAAAGTTCAGCTGCTTCTGGTCAAAGTTGATTGATTTAAATCATTTCATTTAAATCAGTGATAAAATCAACAAAAACAAGCAAAAAATTATACCCAGTTTTAAAGCTTTGTGTGATTTTTATGACACATTTAATTAGTATTTTAATCGGTTTCACTTATTATTAAAGAAGGCAGAGACTTCTTATGACAACACAAGATATAAAAGTAATTAAAGTTTTATTAATCATAGCAACTGTTGCTGTACTAGAAGAAACACAGCACAAAAAGTTATGTTAAAACAAACACTTAATTAAAAATCACTACTTGTTTGGCGGTCACCCTCTACACAGTAAATAACAAAATCATAAAAATAAAAAAATCTGATTTAAATCAAAAAAATCCGATTTAAATCAAAAAAATCCGATTCTTTTGATTTTTTTTATAAAAATAATGAATTTTATCAACCCTGCTAAGAACTAAAAAATAAAATAATCAGGACATTTGCACAGTTACCTGTAATTTTTTTTCAATCAAACAAAACGAACAGCAACAAAGAAAGGACTTCGAACAGTTTGAGTAAATTCAAATGGTTATCTTCTTCAACTCTGCACAAGCGACATATTATAACCAATTTCTCTTCTCTACATCTAAACTTTTTCTGATTTTGGAACATACCAAATCATATATTGAAAAAATACACTCTATAGATACTGAACTAGCAGGGCATGCACGTAAACTTGACGTGAAACTGCAGAGTTTGTGTGGGAGTGGTTTTTCTCTGTTTGCTGTGCACATGCTCGCCAAGCCTTACCATTTAGGAGTGAGTTTGACCAACAACACATTGCAAAATCAAAGATGGGATACTTTTCTTTACCCTTAATTTTGAATGCCATAAGAGGTATAACAGGTTATTATTGTGTAATTCTTAAAATAGTGATATAGCATGATGGAATAAAATCAATTCAGAATGGGGTTTTTCTGTTTTCTTTTAAAAGAGCAAAATCATGCATCTTTTAAAAAAAACGGGTTTTTTCAAAAAAAACAAACAAGAAAGCAGGTGGGTTGGGCTTTTTTGAAAAAACCCGGGTTTTTCTCAATCCTGCCTACTGGGAATGACAACTTTTGATTCAGGCCACCTACAAAATGAACGCGAAAGGCCAGACACGGAACGAATATATATGAACACTGACAAGGTCCAATGAAAAGAGCCTAAGTTAACCACCTTATTCAGTAAAGTTAGTGGTGGCACAAGTATACAAAGTAAGCAAGCCTCAACGTTCTACAACGAAGCGAAATCGAAGACTCGGGCTCAGTCCGAGTGCCGGAGTCATCACTGGTGCAATTAATACACAACGCGCATTGTGCAACACACGATGACAGCAACAACGGCAGGAGGTTAAAAATTTCCAGTCAAGGAGACTTTAAGTCAGTTAATTATATAAACTATGCTTTACGGCAGGGATGACCAACATTTGAAGTGGCCCAGTGCATCTCCGCGATCGTCATAACGTAAGATGGGAAAACACTCCGATGTTTTTATCGATTCTTTGTTTCGTACAAATTCCTTGAGTTACCCGCTATCATCTTGAAACAAGCTGTTTATGATTTTCAGGGAGAGAAAAACCAGCTGCCTGAGGAAAGAGCTCTATGTGATAACATAGATTTTATCTGGCATTTGGTGTTGATGTTACCAACCATCTCAATCATCTGAATATGAAACTGCAGGGTAAGAGCAATTATTTTTCCAACTTAGTAACCTTTCCGGCCTTTTTCCAGACTTACAATTTTCTGAATGACATATCCCGGTTAAATACAGGCACTACAATAGTTAACACGATGAAAGTAAAATTATCTTATCAATCTTGAATGAAATATTATTAAAATTCATGTTAAAAGATCAAGTCTGGATAATTGTTTTCTTTTTCCATACTAACAGACCAAAAAAAATTGTTTCCATACTTTTCAAGACTCCGTAGGAACCCTGGATATTCCATTTGAAGTTAACAATATTACCTGGCAAATCACTAATGATGTGAAATAACATCGTTACAAGACATAGCCGATATTGTGGAGCATCGGTACTATAGCGTTTACAAAAATTGGCGTATAGCAGGGATGGGCAATTAGCGGCCCGCTGGCCACACGTGGCCCGCCACAGCATTTTCAGTGGCCCACAGAAGGATTAAGAAAAAAATCTTCAAATGTGAATTTTCCTACAATTTAGTGCTGAGGCTAACTTGTCAAAGACTTGCTTCTATTGCCATTAGAAGGTGCAGCCATCCGCTAAATGCGGCCTTTCAAAAATGGAACCACTTTGTCGATAAAATATCCCACAGAGCCTAGGCTTTATGAGAAACATTGGAGTCCATATCACAGACAAATCTACCTCAATCTGCTGTTCCTGAAAAACGGATTGAAGTCCTCTATTGAACGAAGCTCCCGAAAAAATTGACGTGAAAGGGAAGGTAAGATCGAGTATTCTGGACAGCACCGAGCTCATTTTGCCGCAAAACAGTGCGGCCTTCTCACGAACTGTCGCCACGTCTCTGTGCATCGCCCACAAACCTCCCATGAAGGCTCCGATAGAAGTTCCTCCCACCATGTCAATGGGAATACCTGCGAAACGGCGAATGGTGACAGGTAAGGTGGCCAAAGTAAAGGCAGCAAGAAGTCGCCATAACATTGCTCGCATCAAACATTTTTTCGTTCGAAAATTTGTTTACCTGCATCCACCAACGACCTGATAATGCCAATCTGCGAGAGTCCACGCGCACCCCCTCCTCCAAGGACCAGCGCCACCGAAGTGCCCGTCAAAAAGCGCGATAGTCTGGCGAAATCGTTGTAGCGATCAACAGGTCGATTCATTAGTTTTTTCCAACATTCTGCCTGTAGGTAAAAAAATTTGGCGATATCGAGAAATTAGAGACCACACAGACGAAGTCAGATTTACACGAAAAAATGTTGCAAACAAACATCGTACTAGTCTCGACTTCCGTGTCCGAATGAACAACCTCCTGGGACCTCGGATGTGAATGTGGTTATTGAGCCAACCGCGCATGTTCAACCAGTCAACAGTCCTGGTGGGCACAACCACCCCCGGTCGGTGGAGAAGAATCAGCATCTTGAGGGCTCGCACAGCCATACTCTCAAGCTGACGCTCCAGCTGTACAGAGCAAGTTTTCGTTTGAAAAAAAGCGATAATGTTGGCAAAGACACTCCGAAGTGCAGCTGATCTCGGATTGTGAAACACTGCAGCTTTAGTGTACAAATCCTATTATGCGTGGAAAAGTTTTGCATGCGCAAAAACAACGACCTCATTGCAAAACAAAATATTTACATCGACACAAAATGCACACTGCAAAGAAAACGTCAAGACATCGAGCGAACCAACCGGTGACACTACTTATCAGAGGCTTTAAAGATGAACATGAATATTATCAGCTAAACAGCACCAATTATGACATTTCCAACAAGCAGCTTTGGTACGATTCTTATTGATATTTTCGCACTACCAACATTCTGTCTGAATAGTTGGTTCTAACTCATTAAATACCATTACAATTACAATCCATGCATTTTCTGGAGTAATGGGTTCATGGTCAATTGCCAGTAAAAAAAAATGAACACCAGTAAACCACAAACCACGCCACATCACTGAGGAAGGAACTGTCAACAATGGCTGCGGTGGTGAAAGAGATATACTGAGACACATAACTTAAAGTGAGTTTTCATCGATTAACTTCAAATCCACAATCTGCGATATAGACCTGTCTTATGATCTAATAAATTGACAGCCAATGAACAACTTTCTGTATTGCAACAAGATAATTTCAGCTTGCAGGTCCAAGAATACAGGTTATGAACAATCTGCTTTGAAAGTGCCATCAGCGAAACCAAACGTTTCAACCCTAACGGAACTGTCACCCGTTAAGCAAAATAACATCTTTATGTTTCACTTGTTAGATAAGATTAGAGGTACCCTAATAGAAAGATCAGCAAGCTTCACCTCGCCGAGATGTGGTTTCCCATCACCCAGTGCCACAATCAACACAGCATCAGCTTGACGTATGCAGCGCTGTGTCCACGGAGTG
>JGI24021J15306_10010710_pt1 | contig 11393 bp, 10 predicted proteins | sample Ectturendosymbi1_FD_15306 | JGI IMG/M metagenome (IMG submission 15306)
GAAAACGAAGGATCGCAGCCATGCGTTAATGCGATAACACGGCGTCGTGCAATTTCTCGATGCGTTTATGATCCCGCGAAGAGCCTTTCGAAGCAGAGTCAAACAAGGCCCACTTGTGTTTGCGGTGTTGCGACTCTCTCGCTCCAACACATTTTCGCTTTACAGCCATCGGATCGCCGTTCTATTCCAGGCTATCACGCCTGAAGCATTTGGCGGCTGCCTTGCTTTCCATGCAGCGCGTCATGTAATGTATGCCGGCTGCTTGTTGACGACTTAGACGAAGTTCGAATGAAAAGTCGCTTTTCCGTCTTGTCTGTTTCCCTCTCTCGTCGTAATGCATTCCGTGTCTATTTTGAATCGCGATGATTCCATTGTTCACGCTTCTTACCAGTAACCTGGGATGCCGTGACCCTTAATAAGGACATGAGAAGATGCAATCTCGTTCTCTGGTGTAAACTGGCACGAGATTGAGACACTTCAAGAAGCGTGAAATCTATCGAAATTCGCCCCAGATCGCCAGAATTTACATTCAAGTGTAAATACGGCGCAACATACACTCGTCAAATATCTTTATTGCTGTGCACTTCGCTAAGCTCGAGTAGTATGCAAGTCGTACAGTCTGGTTTCTTCGTGCGTGCAACGAAGCGTGTTCGCGATTTCGCATCAAAAAGCTACAACTCCACTCGTGCATAGTCGGGTGAACAGCGCAGGGCCTTATCCTGGCTTCGTTGATAACTGTCCCTGCTTTAAACGGAAGGCGTCGGTAATAACACTCTTTTACCTGCTTGTAAATATTATCCGAAGCAGTTGAAGTACGAGTTCTGGGTTGGTTCGTCATTAATTTTACCCCAAATGTATGGTATTCTTCAAACAATTTAACTGTTTCTGGACAGCCCGTCTTACATAATCGGGCATTCACAAACGACTCTGCCCAACGTAGTCCTGCGCGTTTCTCGAAAGTTCTGTTTGCGCTGCTGGAAAAGTTTAGTGTCTTCTTTATTAACGAGGTGCTTGAACGGCAAGCAAGCATTCAAAATTGCAACAAACGAGAAAGTCTGAAGTCGAAAGATTCTTCCAAGTCGTCCTGTGGTTTAAACACAGGCATTACATTCATTTCCATTTCATTCGGCAGTTTCCGGACCGGAAATCGCGCCGCCTAGCGGAGAACTGGTCGCGCACCTTGAGGCGAGCGTTTCGTCACGCCCACGAAGACGTCACCGTCAGACGAAGAGTCGCCCGCTGTCTGCAAGCGCTTCCCGCCTCGGCGTTGACATACGAGGATCGAAACCTGTTCACGGGTACGTTGCGAATGTCGCCTGTTAAGCGTTTTTTCTTTCAGTCAAAAACCACTGTGCTATTGTCAGCGCGCGCTCAAGTCAGGTGGTGCAACGCGTAGGATGTGTGATCGGTCTGAACACTTGGCGAGATTCCGGACCTCCTTCGGTGCATGCGAGATCCGTTTTCGGTTCTTCTGACGCGTTGTTTGGTGGTGCAACAGCGTTCAAGTTGATGCTCGAGTGTAGGCTTGCCGATATCGACCGTTACACGGTCACGGCTCGGCGGCATTGGCTGCGTGGGCGAGGAGTACCTTTGCGGTTGCATGCTTGTCGACGGGCCTACACGTCATTGCAGCAGTCGGTTTGTCGTGCGAGGCAAGACAGTGATGCTCACCCGAGCGTTTCTCATATTCTGCGCCTGGCAGTGATTACACGTTTTATTCAAAAAGGTTGCGGCGACGGGGGTCGTCAGTTGCGTGGGGGCGGTGCGGACAGCATTCCTTTGCGCAGCAACACACGAGTCATTTTCCATCGAAGCGTTTTGTCCCCGTGACTCCCTCCATCTCTGGAACCTCTTGAAAAACCACGACAAAGCATTTGGTGTTGCAACTTTTCTGTTCTTTTCTTGCCTCAAAGCGACAGACTGAAAAACGGCAGCGGCACGCAGCTGGAAGCGAGACTTAATTCTAGCGTTATCCGGTTCTCGTCTCCTTTCACGAAAGCTAGTGCTGGAAGCTTCCAAACGCATGTGGACTTTGCATCGTGTGTGTCTGGCTTCGAATGAAAGCTTTTCAAAAGAGCTTTGCGCACTGTCGGTGAAAAAAATCGCGCCTTTGAAGCAAACACTTCAGCCCAAGTAGCGAAACATCACACTTCCAGCTACACATCTTTTGTTGCCAAGCAACGTTACAACCGGTCGGCCGCAAGCAGTGTTGCCAAAATAGTTTCTATCTCAGTCATCCCGTAATTGCGGTGCGTCTTGATTTATTTCATATCGCCTTGAAACAAGTCTTTTTCTCGGTACTGTGCGGCAGATCTTAATCTGTAGGTGCGGCACGGATGCGTCACTGCTTTTAATAACGCAGCGTAAACAGACCTTGGACCGTGTTTGTAAATGTGTCGGTGCAGTGTGCCCGTTCACGACCTATTTCGCTTCTGGATTAAAGCCGCGTGCTTCACATTTTCATTTTCAGCCCGGCACATGTTGTTTGCGCAAACAAACAGCGGTTTTTGGAAAAAAATGTGCGGTGCCTGAAAATCGATGGGTTCCGAAAATAAGTCGGCCCCGTGTAATGACAGATTAAAGCGCGTTTTCTTCTTATGCAAAAAAACGCATTTCTCTTCATGCAGTATTGACAGTTTCCAAGGTCGTTTTCGTCGAGTGAGCGTCGTTTCTTCGCTGCGGACGTGGTGATAGCATCTGATAAAGCTCTGCTTGGCAGAACATCCGTTTCTTTTGCATTCGAAATGTTGCTGATGCTGCATGGTTGCGATATTTTGTCAAGCGTCTTTTTCCAACCCGTTTCTCTCAGCATCGAACCTCAATTCCCGTTCCCAGCAACAAGCCCTTCGTTCCAGTGCGACTGCGGCCCTAGGCCCGCGTCCACCGGGTTCGCGTCGGTGCACAGGCGCCGCATCGTTTCGTTTTTATCGTTTTTGCGCGCGAGCCCGGAACTTTCGCGCTGGTTTATGATATTGTAAACCTGGTTTTGTGGCTCGTCAATCAGCGTTCCTGCGCCGTTACAGGTCACCGACCGCAATGGTTTTCAAGCCAAATGCTGGCTTGCTTGTTTGTGCCTGCCGATCGATACACGCAAAGCGTGACCAAAGCCGACAGATCACGGTTTTCTGCTGATTCACCGCTGACGAAAGAGCGAATTGAATAGTGCGCTCGTCGAAATTGAGTGCATGCCAAAATGTATTTGGCCCGATCCTCAAGGCAGTCCTCAAACTGCACTCGGGTCTGGTTCATTTTTCATAAAACCTCTGCTTTTCTTATGAAGCACACTGCCGATCATCGTGAATCGGCGTTTTTTTCCGCTTTCGCTTTCGCGTCTCAGCTGCTCCCACTTGTAACCTTCACACCTACACGCGCACTGACCGCCGCCGTGCGCGTTATTTTCAGACGACTTCAAGCTCCTTCCGCCGTTTCTACGGCAACTTCGCGAGCGGTGCACTTTGACCGAAAAAGATTTTGTCGTCGTTGCGAGCTACTTCCGAGCCGATGCAGGACAGGCCGTATTCGTTTACTTCTTCCTTCGACAAATCAGATCCAGGCTGGCTGCGCTGCACGCTGTGTATTACAAGCCGCGTTAAGTGCCCGTAAAAACCACCGGTTGACAGAACAACATCCCGCTCTCGGAGCTCAGCTTTCGGCGCCTTTCAACCGCGGTGGTGTAGCGGGCCACCAGCAATTGTACGCCGCTCTGCACTTCGACACGCAGCCTGTGCATTCGTATCCATTAACACTTTGTTCCGTCGCCGACGACCATTGCAACTCGTGTGGCTATTTGCTGCTCGCGCTCCTTGGCTCGGTCGGAGGTCGTCGCGCCGTGAACGGGCGCTTTGATTGGGAACCTGAAAAAGAGTACTTTGGGCGGGCGAAGCCGTTAAAACAAACGGGAAGGTTTGCTCTGTGCTTGTCCAGTTCAAACTGTTGACAAACGGGAGGTAACGCAAGTTTTCTGATCAAGTAAGCCAATCGCACTGCGTTGTTAAACACTGAAGTGCTTCTCACATTTCGAGGCTGTTTGCCCCCAGTAGTACGCTCTCAAGTGTCTGTAGTGGGTTTTACGACGAAAGCTTTGGTATTTTGTGTGCATGCGTTTTAGGATTAGAATAGTGAGTTGAACTCCATCTCTTGCTGTCACCACTGACGAGAACGATTCGATCTTCGCGGAAACGGGCTTTGTTGGTCTTAGACCCTCTTAGGATCACCTTTCATTCGCGAAGGAACGTTGACTACCACGACCCGGAGTTTTACCGAACAAACCGCTTGCATGGACAGTGCTCGGCACACGTCGCGATATCGTGTGCCACAACCGCGTTGCAAGTTGGAATTTCGACTCAACTTTACTTGAGTTTTCAATCTCATGTAAAGAGCAATTCCATCGGCATTCGACGACCACGCCTCACGTACGCTGCGGAGCCAGTTTAGCGTCAGCGTTAGTTGAAGCAGGGAGGACAGCGCAGCAGCCCGACCGCCCGTGGAGCAGAGGTCAGGTGGAATGAAAAGCGGTTCGGCGTCGTGCAAGTAAACCGGCCCCTCGAGCCTAAGGATTTAACCCCAAACGATGTCAGCATCCCGCGGCGAGCAGCTTGATGTCGACTCGGACCTCGGCGGCGGACGACCGGATTACGCGTCTTTTCCCTCGGTTGTTGTGACTGCAAGTTTTTTCAGTGCTTGACACTCCTGCGTTTTTTTTCGCGCGCGCGTTTCGCTCCCAGCAATTTTCGTTCGCTGTTGATCAGACCGCGCTGCTCGTGGCGTCGCCTGTCACTCCCCCGGACGAGTTCGGTCAAGGCTCGCCGGTTCGAAATAAGCGAACACGGATTCGCGACAGATGCGTGTCGCAGCATCCACCGGCGGTGCGATGCCGGTAGCTGCCATCCTCATCCATCACTTGCGAAATGCATTCGGACAACGATCGCGGTTTCCAGTTTGCTTCACTTGGCATTGTGATCTATCATCGGCGCATCTCTGCGCATCTGACAAAGCCACCATCTGAGCAGCGCTTTTTCATTCCCCGTCCCTGATGGCCACTGCTGCGCGGCAACTGTCATGTCACGTCGTTTTCCCCCCAGCAGGTATTTGTTTTTAGTGGCACTAACTTTTTACTTAGCAAGTCAAGTTTAGTTTACGAGAAGCTTTCGCTTCTTGGTTCGAAGTAGAACATGGTTGCCGAAGTAACTGAAACCAAATTTCCACCCCTCCCCCGATACTTAGCTGGCTCCCTCCCATTCCTGGTGTGTTGCTGTGTTGGTGCCTTAAACGCATTTCAAGTTCGAACCAAGATGCAAAACCGATCACATCCCTGATAATCCCGCGCAGCACGTTGCAAGGGTGATGTGAGGTCTTGTGCAGTTCCACGCTTGATTGGCCGCAATCTTACTGGCTCCTGTTACACACAAACAGCAGTGCAATTGACGGCGACTGTCTCGTATTTGAAGCGTCGACGTACGAGCCGCGTGCGTGGCAATTGCGCTGTCAAGGACTTGCTGCTTGCGCCAATCCTTCCTCTGCGACATACGCCGCTATTGTGTAATCGGCCCATATTGCGTTTCAGGAAACCGCGGATCGTTGCAGGGCTCGGGGATGGTCGCGGCTTTGATTACTGCCCGACGCCCTCGATTCCTGGAATAGAAATTTACGTCGGAGGGCAAAAAAGGTCGGCGCAGTACGCCAAGGAGCGTTTTACTGCGATCGTCTTTATTTTTCCCCTGTCGTGAATTCCTGCCGCGGTAGGCCATTTCCATGCATGCTTGCGACGAGCTGCAGCATCCTGTTGAAAAGTTCCAGTTACGTCGATTCCATTACTTTGGCACTGAATACCGTGTTCTGAAGTGCTTCGCTTTCAAGTGGTTATTGAACGTTGCAAGTGACATCTTCCACCTGACATTTTCGTGACCATAAGGTTTTTTATGCTGCACAGCTGTTTCAACAACGTTTGCTTGACACCTGCTTGATGTCGCGTCACCAAAGGGCGCTAATGCGGCACGAAATCCATTGCGTGAATGTCTTTGTTTTATTCCTGTACGTTTTCTCCGATTTCATGCAGTGAGTTTTTGCAGAAGTAAAAACATCTTCTACTTCTGCAAAAACTCACTGCATTTAGGGACAAAACGAACCAATCGTTTCGCTTGCTCGTTGCCTAGCAGTATCCCTAATGTCATTCCTTCAGCGTAGTCTGAGCTGGGCTTGGAGAAAGTTGTTAACTTTTTCAGAAAGCCCTTCGCGCGTATCCCAGCCTGTGAAACCCTGAACATTGCCCATGCCTTTTCATTTTCCGTCCCATTAAACGAGCGTGCCTGAAAGGTCCACGTTAATGAGACAGGTCTACTGGTAAGACCTGTCGATGATCAGATGCTTTGATTTTTCAAGTGCGAGTACCAGACGCGGTTTTTTTGTTAAACTAATGGAAGAAAGATGACGCAGGTTTTGTTTCTGACAAATGGTAAATGTTAGGTTGCAACCAATCACTAGCAAACACATGCCACTGCTGTGAAATGCTGGGCCTTTCTCAGCCATTTTGGGACACCATCCTTGGAAAACCAACCGCCTGCATGCTGCGAATGTATTTCTTTCTGCGGCCGCTACTTTGCTCAAATTAATAGCAGACCGCTGCTGGCCTTGCCTTATAGAAACAAAGGTATGAGAAAAGTCATGTCTACTGAGCTGCTTGTCAGTAGTCAGTGCACGTTCACCACGAGACTCGTGGTGTTCTTGTCACGTGATGGCGTGACTCCTACGCAGGAGTGCGCTCATTCTGAGCGGAGTCGCTCTGTCATGAGCCGTCTGCCGCTTATCCGGTTTTGTTCGCTCCGCGGGCCGCGCTTTTCCGTAGCTTGTTTTTTTCTGCCTCGGTAGCAGCAATTGGTGTGCTGGTCATCCGCCAGGTCGCTGCAATGCGCGCACAGGTGCAGAAATCGCGCTCCGGGTGATGTCGGTACGCCGGTTGTGTTGCCCATGATGGTCAGTGTCGACGTGACAACGTTTGGCATTCCCGACTGTTGCTGAGCGCCGTTCATTTCGTGGCAGAGCTAGAGCTGCTCAACGTCTGGCAGATCTTGCTCTCGATGTTGGTTGATGAAGACGAGCTGGTGCGTCGAAGTGCTGCGAATGTCGTCCACTTGTTGGCGCTGAAGTTCAACTGCGGTTTCGGTAAGATGGCTGTTGGAGGTGTCATGTGTTTGGAAATGCGTGAAAGTGTTTCTTTTCGAAATGTTTTCGCTTTGATTCAAAACGCAATGTATTTTTCGCTTGTTCTCCGCTTCACGTTAATCACAATTTGTGAACAAAAAGCGGTTTGCATAAATGAAAAAAAACGGCTCTAATTCAGGCGTAGATAACTGTTCCAATGCTGCTTATGTTGACAAAGTCATGGCAACTCCAAGTCTTTAGACTGGCCAAGTTAGTTTGCTGAGAAGCTATTAGATCTGACCAACATGAAGCTTAGAATAGCCAGTTGGCATGGTTAGCCAGTTAATAATTCTGTATCTAGTAAATGAATAACTTATGATGGTTGCTATTTAAAAGCGCGCGTATCACCGATTGTCACCATATGAACTCAAACCACCCAAAAAATCGGTAGTGTTGGTTTTCAGACAGTATCTGCAGTACTTCATGGCTAGCGTAGCTGCTCTGCTGTGGTCCGTGATGTTGCATAACCATTGCCGCGAGTTATGTAAACTTTTCTTTCGGTAACCTTACAAAGGTGTACGTGGCGTGTTTTTGGCCACTTTCAACAAACCGTTCAGCGATGTTTTTTGGCGGTCCAAAGTGTAATCGCTGCTAATTTGCCATCCGTTCCTGCGGCGTACGTAGAACGCTCAACCAACTCAGCAAGCAATTACTTCAGAGCAATTCTTTAAAATGACCGCACGTCCTGCTGTGTAATGATTATCAGATTTCTTGGCGAGCGAGCTCGTTAAGCTGCCAGGACTTTCGCGCAGCCTTTCTCGTTGCGCTCTACGTGTTCAAGGCGTCCAGTGTTTGTCGTCTACCACATCCAGTTCGCTTGCTTGTGCGAGGGCAAACAAACGTATTTACAGGGGAACCGTCAGTCGATACCTTCGCTCTCGAGTTGGCCGTCGAGTGCATGGCGAAGTTGCCCGGAGTCGGTGATGCGGAACGTTTGAGCTCTGTCGTTCGTGACGTGATCGAGACGTACGTGGGCCAAGAGGTAAGGAGCGAGACTGGCTATTTCACGTTTTGCCTGACCTCGTTTCAAAGCGTGTATTCTGAACAAGAGTAAACATGCGTCATTGTCGAAGGGCCGGTGAAAGCCATCGCTGCTCAGCAAAAGCATAACAAGGGTTAGGCGCTTGTTGAAAGCTATCGGATAAAAGCGAGTTTTCATAACATAGTTTTTGTGCATGATAACGATGATTTGGCATGAGGAGTCCGACAATCGTGCGGCCAGCCCCGGGTCGTTTCGTGGGAGATTTCTCTAAGTGGTCCGAAACGTGCCCGTTCTTGCCGGCTGTGCTTGGCGATGATTATGAAAACAAGCCGGGCTCATACATTTCAAGAGCGGCGATATCGGTACAATAACGCGTCCGCCGATAATTTCGCCACCAGCCGCGCCGCGCAATGCCGGTCATGCGCTGCACGAGCGAAGCGGAGAAGTTCTTCTTCTGTCGAGATTCGCGTTCGATCCCATCCGAGTTGGCAGCTCACCATCGGTATCTTTGGCCGCGTTAGCGAGTCTTCTCAATAACTCGAAGTGTATCAGACAAACATTTCCTACGGTTCGTGCATCTCCAGAAGCGGTTCCAGGCGCCGCTCTTCCGAGTTCGCCTCGAACGAATTTAAACCCAGCACATGTGTGCTTTTTACGGTTCAGCGCTTTTAGTGCGCTTCGGCGCGTTTGACCTTCTCTTTCTCCGACTTCGGTGTCGAAATCCCGTTATTCGCATCATCTTGGGTTCCTCCTGCGTGACGAAAGCAAACGTGAAAAACGTTTTGCTGTAGGGCAGACCTTCGTGACCTTCGGTATCGTTTTCGCAGTCGCCTGTCAGTGGAGCACTTGTCGCTCGTGACCTCTCGTGGCCCGGTGTTCGTGAGGATGAATCTTTCTGGGCGCTTTTCAACAGCGGCTGATCATAGAAGCGCACGCTTTAAATAGCGCGTTTGCGGCGAAACTTTGTCGGACCTCGTCAAGAGGCCCCTGCATTCTGGCGGTCAATGGCGGCCGCGTTTTTATTTAACCCTCGGCAAGTTACTGAAGTCCGCACCGCGTGACGCGAGCAACGGGCATCGCCCGATGCATGATGACATCGGCGTCGTCCGCAAACTCTGTCCTGCGATGCTGCTTCTTCGACGCAGTGCGTTGGTGTTTTTTTAACGTCGACGCCTGTTTGAAGCTGCAGCGCTTCGTCATGCTCGAAAAACGTGCTTTGCTCCACTCACTGCGCACCGCCTCAGTGATGGTCTTGGATGAAAGCCCATCGGCAGCCGCCATTGCGCTTTGTAAATCAGCGCGGAGAGGATCTCGCGCAGGGTTTGGGAAGTCAGAAGGACGACTTCGTGTTTTCCTCAACCAGCAAGTTTTTGTCGCGGTAATTCGCTCGTGCATGAATCAACTGCACGACGAGCTCAGTTTTCCTGCAAGCGAAAAAAACGCGGTCGCAACAAAGGACGTCCTGCCACCTTAACGCGTTCCGCTTTCCATCTCGGACTGCATAATGACGCCGGCGAGGTGTACTTTGTAAAGAGAATTCCGTTTCTGAAACGACACGGAACAACAACAGATAATACGAGAGATTCTGAAGTGCGTTTTTCGGAGGTTCAAGGAACGTGTGCCTGATCACCTGCACGGACCTGCTCACGTGCAAGCTGCGCACCGTCATTTGCTTCTTGACAGGGGTCGGTCATGCATCGCCGATTCCGCAGCTGTAATTCGATTTGCTTCCTTTCGCCCTTGCGCGCCGAGTGATGAAGCTTTCGCGCTGGTTAACTCGATCATACGTTCGCACTTGTTTTTTGGACTTGCGCCATATGGCGAGGTGATTCATCCGCCGGGCTCGTGCAACGCTATCATGCCAGTATTTCGAGTCGCCCTGGCATTCAACCAGCGTTGTGGCGTCATCCGGAACAAAGCGAAACTGAATGAGCTTTGGCGGGGAGAGGTGCGATGTCCTGGTTTTGATTTGTTTGCGCCGTGACCTGCGCAACAGGATGGTTCCGCTTAACAACGCCTTATCAAAAGTAATGTATTCCTGAACACATTAAAACTTTTGAAAGTTACCCAGCGCTCGCTCTGATGAACGAATGAGGAAGTTACTGCTGCAGTGGTATGTTCGAATAGATAAACGATGAAAAATCTGAAAACTTTAGCCCTCTGCGTGATCAGTATCAGATTAAATTTTTTACTGTGCTGATATGAGACGATATTATGCTTCACCGAATAGCAATTTAACTGCAAATCTCAACAAGAGAAAGCCTCGTTGATGCCTGTAAATAGTATTGTGTCCTTGGATTTGCCATCGTATATGGTGAAAAGCAGGACTAAGCTCACGAGAAGTTCATGATGTCCTAACTTTGGTTTGGCACAGCATGAACCCCGTTGCAGCAACTAATAGTTTTTATTGCTTTCTGCTGTTTATTGAGCAGTCGAATTTCGTTTACGAAAGCAGGAGGGTTAGGTCGTAAAACCCGTAACAGCTGCTCGCCTCGACGTTCCGTGTCATCGCGTCGGGAAAGTAAATATTTACTTCTGCTTGCGAAAACTTACGCAGAAGACGCGCATTTTCCGATAAGGAGAGGATTCGTCTTTTGCTCATCGAGCATTTAAGGACGTCATTTTTCATCGCCCGCCGGCTGACGACAGGTAGCTGCGCGCGCGTCCTCGAGGCGGCCGCCGCTGTGGGACGGGAGAAAAAACACGAACGCCCCAGTTCGACGATCTTCACCCGGTGTTTGCGTGCAGGAAGTCATCGATGAAGGCGCAAGAGAGCAGCGGGTGTTCGACAGGGGCGAAGGCAACATGTACGTCGAAGTGGAGGTCCTGCGGAAGCTGGCGGCCCGGCTTCAACAATCGTGACCGCGGCGTGCGTGAAGTGCTGGCTGGCGTCGGTACCGACCGGTCGGTTGTGATCAGGGCGCCCTGCTTTGACCTGCAAGTCGACGATGACGTCTTTTTTCTTTGTGCCTTTTAGCAAAAGTCGTTCAGTGCGGTACCGATGCAATATTCGCTTATTCGCGCCACTTTCCTGCGAAGCGTTGTGCTGTGCGCGACGTTTCAACAATAAAAACCAACTGGAAAACGTGCAGCGCCAGGCGGCGCTTTTCGCAGACTGACCGATGCTCTGCCGCGTGGACTGTTGTGTTGTTTCTTCGGCCGAGCAGCCGCAGATGGACTCGCTCTCAGGAGCCACAACTGCCCGGTCGTAGGT
>JGI24021J15306_10010711_pt1 | contig 11393 bp, 4 predicted proteins | sample Ectturendosymbi1_FD_15306 | JGI IMG/M metagenome (IMG submission 15306)
CCCCCCCGTGGCGACGGGATTGGGTACAACACAGGTTATCTCTAAGCGCTGGTGGCAGAGCTACAAATTGCAGCTAGCTGTCCGGTCTCCGTCGCTGAAGACCTTTGACACAGCACTTAGCGAAGTGATAGAATGTGATTTACCCAGGCCACGCACGAAATGTCATCTTACTGCTAAGTCAACAAACTTGCTCCAGGGCAATTGATGCTTGGCACGGCACTGAAACAAATGTCTCTTTGGGGCTGTGTGATCCGTGTAATTGAATTTCGTTCAAAGCGACGTTACACCTCCGGTTGGATATGACGGCAAATGCGTTTCAAGCAGCGTCAGGGACAGGGTTAGTTATTTTGAAGACGGACAGCGCTATCGGCGCCTTGCGCAATGCTCTCGAGTAACTTCTAGCTGTTATTGTCCTTCAGTTACAACGCTGAGTGAATTAAATTGCACTGGAGAGCAAAAGCTTTTTGTCAGCTTGCCTGAGAGGTTGATAAAAATCGAAAATGTTTTTGCAGAGAAAAAAATTGGGGCAAGCAGACATGCTCATATACTTTAATCGACTTCGCTCGCTCAAAGCAAGATTACAGTCACTTAACTTCTCTGACAGATTTCGGATGCTTTTTCCGTTTATTTTTGTCAGCAGCAGCACACTGTTTCATAAAGATTAAAACCTTTTGGCAGTATACAATCCGATTGATGCTTTATCAAAAAGTAGGTGTGTTCGAACGACGGTATTTTTTAGTTTCTGCAACCTTTAGAGATTTGAGTTTACGACGTGCAACCCAATGCAGTGATTAACGGTAAAGAAATTCATACATTAGCGTAATGCGTGATTTCCTCACTTGCAGTAGGCTTTCATGTTTATTTTGAAGACTTTCGGATTCAAACATATAACACGCATTTCATGACAAGCTTTTTGCAAAAGTTGTCAGATCTTACTGCGTGTGAACAGAAGCATAAACTTGACGTGTTTTATGTCAGGTCGCACCCAAGCCCATACATCTTGGAGTGTAGCGTGACACAAGTTGTCCTGAAGGTTCACGTATAACGTGAATGCTTATTTTAGGGTACAATTTGTAAGGTCTGCCCACATTGGGCAACCCACGCAGAGCGGCTCAAAAGCATAATGTGCTTTACCATCGTCGCGAACACATGTGTACAGCAGTTATCTCAAACAGCATTCTGCTCTTATGAAGATACGATAAGCGTGCGTTTCTTTGATTGAGAAAAATTGCTAAAGTGGAAGCTGTAAAAAATCACTTCCTGAGCTACGGTATGCTGCGATTTTCATCGGCATGTGAGTATCAACGCTGTGACGTGCAAACCTTATAATTCTTCCAAGGACACAAACAACTTTTTCCAGCAAAAAAACGATGGTTGGGAGAAAAAGTAAATTGTCCTGTTAATCAAAAACTGTTTGTGTTCTTTGTTATTAGTTCGTTTGTGTCTACCTTTTTAAAGAATAATAGCAAAATAGGATAGAATTGATGTTTATCTGCATGCATACAGACGACTGCACGAATCGGCAGAAAAGAAAATTTAGAAGATAGTGATGCAAAGTGGTGATGTAATTGTTAGCATTGTAGTTTTGCTAGCTAGTGTCTTTGTTGTTCACAACGTTTTTTTATTTTTTTACTTTTTATAGTCTATTGACATCATTGCAAATCAACCTTTTCTTGCGTTGCCCACTGCAGTGAAGAAGTATTTACAAATGCTGCCATTTAATGAAGTGTTTCGCAAAAGTCAAGGTATGTTTGCGGTGAGAAGCAGTTTTTCCACATAGCTCTTTTTTGTGACAGAAAGGAAAATCTTGCTGGAAAGTTTCTTTTTTTCAGCCTATAAAAGGGTTAATGTTTTTAGAGAAATCTGAACAATTTTTCTTGCTTTCCAACACTTAATTGTTGAGACCCTTTGGATCTTCTCGCGACAGCCTACAATATAAATATGTTTGTCCTAAAAATTGAAGCTTATTGACTGCAGTGATTACAATATTTAACAATTTTCACGCTTCTTAAAATTGCACATTTCATGTTTTTAGTTCAGACGTTTTTGTACTGTGGGACCGCAAGCCAATGATTAATCGATTACAAGATATTTGGCAAATTATACAAACCATTTGTGTTTTTCAGAAATGCTCTTGAGCAATTCTAGTGGTCTGTGAGGAAACACGTGCGAATCTGCGGAATCCACGTTCAAAATTGTTTAAAAGCAACCTGCTGTAGAGCTGGAGATTGTTACCTTAATTGTGAACACTGAGTTTACAGCAGTCATCGTGCGTGTAGTTCTTTTGCATGTGATTTNAGCATTGTTTGGATAAAAAAAGCTTAGTAATCGACTGTGTTTTAAGATGAAATCAGAATAACAATTTTATNTAACCATCAAAGGACTACAGCTCATTCTCACAAGCGAGCTTCTTAACCGGGGAGTGCTACTGATNCAGTTGTGTAGTATGCTGCTGTGCTGCACACCAAGAAAGGTGCTGGTTTATCAATTTTTCATGGACTTTTTCCGCTAAAACCTGACAAAAACATGCATACGCGCTTTACGATCTGTTTTCAACGAAAGGAGTGACCCAACCTGGCACCCACAGCCGTTAGTAGTATGTGCATTGGCACAGCCTCATTCATTGTTTGTGGTTCGAAGTTGTTTGCGGTTCGCATTGTTAGTGGCATCGCCGGTCATATTTTAAGTCCATAACGATTATGGGTCGGAATACAGGAAAGTACGTAGAAGCATCGTTCGTGTTTTGCTAGGATTATAAAAAGACCACGTGAAGCAATCTTTCCGTTTTCACCGAATACCATGTCCGCTGTAGTGCAGACGCTTTGTAGTTGTGAGAGTTTTAGTGGCTGCTGCGTTTGTGATTATGGGAATAGAGCCTAATTTAATTAATGCAATATATAGACATAGGAAAGCTCTCACGTCTTGCTAAGTCTCAGTAAAAACAGCTACGCAAAAACACAAATTTAGTTGAGATCATGCAGGATTTTTAAAAAGCGCTCTTTTCATCGTCAGCAAAAATCAAATGCGAAAGCAACGATAAAATAAAGTAAAACATGAATCCGCTTTTCGCGTTTTCTTAAACTTTCAAAACAATTCGAGTATACTGCTGTAAACCTTCAATCTCACAGCGCCGTATGACAACGCAAGATTTAAAACCTAATCCATTTTTCGTGTATGGAATGGATATGTTTGGCTTGGTGTGTCCCAAGGGTTGGAGATGAATTTTAAGTATTTTTTTTCTAAATTCGCTGTTTACCACCAAATGATATGCCTCCCTGTGATTTTGTACCACTGATTTTCTTCGTGGATGGTTAACGTTCGATTGCCACAGCATCCAGACCCAAGCCGTGGAAAAGAATTGCCAAAACATAGCGGTTTTGGGCGATGATGTCATGCACCAGTACCTGCATTGGACACACCTTGAAACTTTATTCCTTGGCGCGTGACTCTTTTCGTTACGTTAGGCTCGACAAGGTTGCGCGATTGTGTGATCAGCGGAGGACTTGGAGCGATGTTTCTACCAGTAATCTACAGCGCTGCGTCACTTCAGCGTATCCCGCATAACATGAACAGAGTCGGGCTGCATGCATGTGCAATAAACAATTGACAACGGTAAAAATTATCTTATGCCCGTTTTAGCGATGCCACGGAAGTTTTCGATACAATGGCAATAGTGTCCTTTGCAGACAGGCTCTTTTTAAAGTGATCTCTTCGAGGTAGGTTATTGCGTTTGATTCGTAACTATTCAAATGTATGTTGAAAAAACAATATTCCGGCCACTTTTAAAATTATCTGCATTGTTCTCTTCTCGAAACTCGATGTTATGCGTAGAAAGATTACTATTTTGTTTGTCACAAACTTCTTTGCAAGTACTCACCTCAGTACGCCTGAACTTTGCGGTATTTGCCACTTTGTTGTGGTTAATACCAGGTATCAAATATCAAGATTACATTCTCGGTTATAGCACTGAGCATTTCTCAAAGCGTGACACAAGCACTGTTGCAAGATGGTTGTACCAGACTCGTTTCATTTCATTGTCGAATTCGCTTTATTTCTTGAGGATTTTAATTGCCCCATATACAATTTACAGCGACAGCTGATGCAACTATCGATTTCATGCGATGCGTGATGCGCAGGCTAAACAAGACTTGGCTTCTCGTGATAAAACAAAATTGATGAGTTTACGGCAGGCAATAGAAATAGTCTATGCTTCTGGGCAACTAAGGTCTTGAGTTGTGTTTGCAAGTTGCTGTAAGTTCGCTTGACGTAACCATAGAGGTGTTTCTTTTTTGTTGCCCCGTTTTACTGCTCCATCAATTTCTGAAGAGATGCAGTTATTATTATTATGTTAAACTGATGCTGCGATAATTGCTTTGAAGGGCATAGCTGCTTTGCTCTTTGAACACTGACATAAAAATATTCCGTTCTGCTCTAAGCCTGTAGTTTTTTACATCTTTTGTTCTGAACTTGGGTCTTGATTGTGCTTTAAACACGTACACTCAAAGAAGTAGGAAATCTCTTTGAGATTTGCGAAGAATTGAAGGACGCTCAAAGTTAAAACATGTAGACTTAGGCACGACAACGATTAAGAACTTATTTAACAGAAATATATTTCTGCGGACAATCCCATTGCAGCTTGATCTTTACTTTAATAACTTCCAACTTCTTCAAAACTCTCTGCGATTTCTTCAAAACTGTGTATTGTACAGCTTTTGATCGGGAATGCTGACGTTGATGAAGTGTTGAAGATGAAACTTTTTATTCTCATATCAATCCCAAAATTCTCATATCAGTTCCTCGTTTCCGACAACGTTACAGTGGTCACACCTTATATTGGGTAAAAGTCACTATTAGTGCAGTTCATGTGACGTAAGCAGTCCTTAGCTGGGCAGTTTTTAAGTGGATACAAGGTGATTTTTGGACCTCAAAATTTGAAACTTTTTTGACGTTGAAGATAGTTATTTTTCGACATGTCCAATATAATGCGTCCTGTGGAAGGCATTAGTTTTTACGTTGTTGTTTCTTATACAGTTTTCCAAAACTGAGCATTGCTTGTCATCGACCTGCTATAGACAAAAAGCTAAGGCACTGCTCGGAATTTTGTTTGGACCTGGTCAGAAAAACAATGAGGACAGTGATGACCGGCTTTTGAAATGCTTTCAAACCAGTGTTCCCATGTAAACTGCACCAGAGACTGAAAAACAAAATGAACATTATGATGACTTTACGTCAAGCACTTGTGCTTACAGCGTGTTTATCGTCCAACATTTTGATGTAAATATGGATCGGGGCACAAAGTTTACCTTTCAATGCCGGTGTTGGTGGTTTTTCAGGATGCTGCACAAAACCCAGAATTGGGTCTGAATACAAGGCGCAACACAGAATGCGAAGTCGCGACCAGGGAAACCATCCACCAAGCCAGTACAGTATTTTTGTTTTGTCAGGGCACGGCGGCTTTTGTCTTTTCTGAAGTCGTGCTCGAGGTACTGCACGTATGATGACCGAGACCGTTTCGGTCCCTCAAAACACCTCAAATATCACTGGATGTGCGTGTAGCGCGGTAATGACCAGCGTTCGTCCAAACAAACGGATTTAGTCTGGTAGGAAACGATTGGCGAAATTCAACAAGTCTCAAGCCGAGGGTTAAACGGTTTCTGGACAACGAAACCATCTTTTGGTGGCTCGGATTTTCTGCGCGAATTGTCAAAGGCCAGGTGTGTTTAACAAAACCATTTTAATTTAACGCTACAAAGCTTCATCCGTCGCTCTTACTGTCTGTCGATGGAGAGTCAGTAAATTTTGCTAGAAAGGTAAATACATACCTTTTATCCAAAAACAGATAACTGCAGTTTTTCTGTGTAGAATAAAACATATTTGCTGAAAGTAATAACCCTTTGTTCCTAATTCTTGCACAAGCAAAACCACAGCCAGTCTGACCTTTCGTTGACACAAAGAAGGGTCTGGCTGAGCGAAATACAATAGGGTTGACTGCGATTCAATAACTCTCCAAATGAATACATTTTATGACAAAGCTCGAATAACAGTACCTGTCAGATGCAAACTCAGAGAAAGTGCCAACATGCTAGTAGTTACAATTAAGCACGTAATATTAGCACAAAGATAAAAATTCATTTTATTTTTGGATATCGATGAAAGTGGCGCTGACAGTTATTATGAAACACGTAGTTGTAAAGGAAAGTTAATTTCATGCCAAAAACTTATTGGAGAGAAAGTAATGTCAAGGATCTTTTGAGGAAAAAATGAATAGCTCTATGTAATCGCTTTAAAATACGATTTTACAAAATCTCGAACCATTTCCGAAACTGATAAAATCCAGATTTTAAAATTTCAATAATTTGTGACAAAGCAGATAGAGATAGCAATTTGTCTGTTTCTATCAGTGCTACATTCTTCTACGATGCACTGGAATGTGAGGTGTGGCATGTTTTTACTGTACATCATGTTAAGCAATCACATTAGCGCGCAAGCCTTGTGCAAGGTTTGTACTAAAAGTCCCTCGTTAATACGCAAGCTTTTCAATTCTCGCACGGGGCGTTTCTCTGAGTGCTGATGGTGCATTTTGCAACGAGAGGATGCGCATTTTTCCGCTAAATTAGGGAGGACATCTTCGCGATACTTTTCTTTCGTGTTTTTCACCGGTACAATTGATGAGCTGTTGTTATGACATTTTGAAGAGCGTTTCACACGACTTGAATGACGGGATGCAATCACCCACAGCTGATGTATTCATCGTGTCGATGAAGTCATGAACGGATAGAGTTTGTCTTGCTTAAGTTTGTTTGTAAACTTAAAAGCACTCACTGCTTAATACATGCACTCTGGCCAAACAGATGATGACGGAAAGGCTGGCAGTTCGCCACACAAACGTCGAACCATCGCGGCACTGAATTGCGCATCGAGAATTTCCTGAAAAAACTTCAGTCCAGGGAACAATGAAAAACTTGCCTTGAGACAAAAGTCTGGACGAAATCGCTGTGGGACTGATCGTGGATTTTGTCAAAGCTGGAAATTTATGAAACAGGATTCTGCACGTTTGTACAGAATATTGTTTTTACCTGTTCTGCAGCATTTGTTTTTATGGTTAGAATTTTTTCACAAAAATGTTTGCTGGTATCAAAAGAGAAAATGGGTAAAAAACCAAGGCTTCCGATGGATAAGAAGATGCGCATGGCCCGCTGGTGCAGCTCATTTTCTTCCGGAGTAGNTGTAAACTGTCGACTCCCCACAGCATTAAAATAGCCCGGAAAAAGCAGAAGATTAAAGAAGATTATGCCGCTTCAGCATCACGCCAGCGTTTTAAGTAGGATGTGGTGTGCCAGCCGGGCAACAAATATACATGACGAAATTCGGGCGAAAAGTTGATGAAGCTCCCTGGAAAGAACAGCCTCGCGCAAAGCAAGTCTTGAAAAAAATGGGTTTCCGTTTTCGGACGACAGTTCGCCTGTATGATAAAATCGGTTTGCGGTTTGCCGGCTTACGCTGTACTCGTGTGATGGCTTTATTTCCTAGCTGTTATTTACTCAATCGTCTTCATACCAGGGTCTGCCTTTGCAACTGCAGGCAAATAGTAGCGCGCGTCCGGAAGCCACTTCGCACCCAAAATCCACACCAGTTAATTTTCAAGCGCATAACGCGGGCTTGCACTGCACACTGCCGTGAAACCACTGGTGAAAAGAGTCACTGGGGTCATTGCAACCAACGGTGAAGCAGGGCATAGTTTTTTCATTATTGTCGCAAACACATGGATGGAGTATACTGGTGAAAAAAGTACATTTCTAAACGGAAAGAAATTGACTCCAGAGCATGGTTGTTCTAATTTCTGAAACAGTTGTACAAAGATAGTCTTATAAATTTAAAATCACCGAAACTGACAATCCAGCCACAACATCAATTTTTGCTGAAGTCAGTCCCATACGAAAACAGAAATAAAGAACACGCTGCTGGAGAAAGAAGCGACGGAAGTGAAGTAGTTGCTGCCAGTGGAATTATACCTTTATGTATGTGTCTGCACTGATGGAATTTCAACATTTCAGCAACCAGTTCTACAATAGCAGTAAAACGTTGCATCACGCAAACCGCTGATTACCACCACAAAGTAGATTAAACTTACTTCACATCTTTTTCTGTGGTTCCCTCCACATACTTTGGTGCCATCTATAGTTTATTAGAGCTTTGAATAAAGCTATATGTGTATTTCTATTTAACTCAAGTAAATAAATAAGTGAAATATGCCAATTAACATCCTTAAAATTAGAGATTTGCAGTTCTGTCAGCCCATCCTCCCTAAACCCGAGCGCATAGATAAGTCTTGTGTTGTTGCCTAATTCCAACAACACAACTTATTACGCGCTCATTTTTCTTTTTTGTTTCAAAAATTCAATCTACCCCGTGTGTTCCAAACAATGTTTAAAATAAAAGTAGGGAATTTAAACCACCACCGTCGGCTCCAAGCTCAAACATTTGTTTGCGTTTACCAGTGTGGTGTATTTTGTAAACGCTAACATTTGCCGCAATTTATAACACAATTATGACCGAAGCCGTACGGCAAAAGAAAAGTTCTTAGGAACTTATAAGAAGTCAAGACGGTTTTGCCCGAGTTTTATGACTTCTTAGTTCTTACTTAGCGACGCTTCTGCTTGAAGCTTGACCACAACACAGGAATAATTGCATCACGTAAATAGTCTTAAAATGTAAATATCAAGGATTGTTTTTTATATGCTTCTTATGAGACTACAGATTATAAACAAATCAGAAGTAATTTGATGATTGACATTCACCTTGAATGTAAAACATGAGGTAAACACCTAAGAAGTGAAGAAGGGTATAACTATAAGGGCTTATACGCCGTACGCCTTGTCTGAAATGTTTGAAGAAAAAGTGCATCTTTTTATATTATTATTACAACAAAACTTTTGTGCAACTGCAACATACCATCGATTCTCGAAAAATTGAACAGTTCCAGATATTTCTGAGAATATTCGCATGTTCTTATTTTTGAGAATATCCGCGGGCAAACAGCATATGCCTGCTGTTGTTACAAAGAAAAACAATAGGTGGAAGAGCAATCATCTTGAGAAAAATTCTATTATAAATCCATTCCCTAACAAGCCATATTCTTTCCAATTCTCCGTTACTTCTTTTCACGTTCTTACCATTGACTGTCCTGGTTATTTGAAGCTATACTCTACGCCAGGGTTTAACTGGTGAACGGGAAGCAGTCCTGAATATAAAGTACTCCAGGCTTCGCCTTAGTGTTCTTACCTACCCATTCGGGTCGTATCGCCTTTTCCTGTTAAACGCCGAAAAATTGCGTCTAGCCTACGCCGCTTGTCGTTCTCGCTCTTGTTGTTTGTCCAATTACGACCAATTTACGAGTAGTCAAAACCGAAGGTTTGTAATCTCCGACCACGTGATCCAGAAAATGGCGTATTTTCTGAATTAATCAAACGAAGATAACTGTAAATCACATGGTCATTATTTCCATCTTCTATTGCTTCATGGCTGTGAGAGGCCAGGAGATTTAGCTGAACATGATCCTTTACTTCAAAGAGATTTTTCCTGTTTTTTCTGCGCTAGATCCTCAACGTAATATAATCATGTAAAAGAAGCAGTTGTTCATAAGAAAAATACTGAACACCAATCATTCAATGATCTGTGATGGATTTCTCGATTTCATTCAATCAAGTATTTTGCCACCTGATTGTCACAAAGTTCTATTTTATGTACAGTTGCGTTAATACTCTTTCAAGTTTACAAAAACGGTATACTTGAAGGTATCTTGTTAGGCCGAAAACCCACTTATTACGGCTGTGTTCACTAGTGCGCAGGCCCGTAACTGGGGGAGCAGAAGAGCTTCCCCCCTGAAAAAATTTTCGCCCCTTTGGAAAAATGTGTTGGACCCAGTTTAAAAAATTTGGGCCTCTCTCAGAAAATTCTTCGCTTCGCCTAATGTCCCAGGCTGGTTCAGGTCCTGCTAGTGCGGTATTTCATACGGACTTGAAGTTAAGATCACACCGATCAAACGTGAAAGAACAAGAAAACAAATTTCTTTAAGTATATGCGAGTGATTTGTGTGTTGCATGTTCGTTTCTTAAGTATGTGCTCCAGATCGCCTGGGTGTTGTGTTCCTTGAGAAAATGTTGGCTGCCGTACAAAAAGCAGTCTGGCCGAGCTGATGTAGAAGTTTGCCTGGAAAATGCCAGCTTGCTCCTCGCCCATAATTTTGAGGCAATACACACTAGACATGCAAAATCTAAAACCGGATGAAGACGAAGTTCTGAAAAGAGTAAACTCTGCTGCCATTTGCATTTTTAAAATTATAGCTGCATTTTAAGGACTGTGAGGGTGATTGCATTTTCAGATGCTGAGGTGCATGTAGTAGGCTACAAAACACTTCTCTGCTGTGGTTACATGCAGCTAAAGTCAAATATATTGCATGTGCGTGTTCAATTTAGAAAACGCCAGCTTTTGCTATCAGAAGTGTTCTCTTGACTGCATGACATTTGTTTTGTTTACTCTTTGTTGCCTACCTGTAGTTTGTTCACAACACAATTTGAGAACAAACTTACTTCCAATGTTTTTCCATTTCTCACTTGACAACGACCGTAAATGTGCCACCACCTTTATTCGATATATTTCTTGTATAGAAGTACGTAGGATCATGAGTAAGTATTGTAGCCTACATTTTTGAGGTTTTGGTTATTTCTCAGCTTTACGGGTCGCACATCTAGATTCTTTCTGTATGGCATAGAAGTCTAACTGCTTACTGTGAATACAAATAAACCCCTAGGTAAGATGTAGCCTGTAGCCCAGTGGTTCCCAGCCTTTTTAGGCTTGCGGCACCCTACAGAAAAGAAAAAATAATCACAATTTGCGGAACCCAGTGGCGAACCCATAGCAATATGCTTTTAAATTTGATGACAGTTTGAAAATGTATTTTTAATGATATGTTAAAACAAAAGCGTATTAGCGCGCGGCATCCCTGAGCACTGTAAATGGCACCCAGTTGGGAACCACTGCACTAGCCAAACAGTAAAATGACGTCAATACTTCATAGCATTTTTTTTACTACACAAACAGATTCTGAGTTCTCAATTTCAAACGGTTCAGCTATTCGAACGAAGAGACTGAACCAAATTGTCGCATTACCGTAGTTCTGAGAACAGGTCCGCATTTTAAGGGTGGAAAAGATTTTGTCAGAAAAGTGCAATGACGTCCACGCCTGTGATAAAAACTTCTTCATTAGTCTTAGTACAAAGGACTACGACAAGAAAAGTCATCAGTAGGGCAAGTTTTTGTTGCAGTAACAAAGCGAGAAAGTTGCATTTATTTTCAGCGAAAGTTGCATTTATGCGCACATTTGACTGTGAAAG
>JGI24021J15306_10010712_pt1 | contig 11393 bp, 8 predicted proteins | sample Ectturendosymbi1_FD_15306 | JGI IMG/M metagenome (IMG submission 15306)
ATGGCTTTAAATGTAGGCCTATGTAATAATATCGGAAAATGTAAAGTTAAAAAATCACAGCTAAGGGGTCTTGGTCTTTGGAGGCGTCCCGCTTTGATGTCACAAAAATATGGTAAGCCTACGCTTAATTAATTTGGCAAACAGCAGGTTGTGATTAGTTCTGTCAAATGCTTTACGAACATGCCAGACATTTTAAGTGGTGGAGCACCCCCAAAATAACCCCCTCCCAAAATTGAGCTAGATCAGCTGGAAAGGTAACCACTTGAAATCTGTTGCAATGTGTCCAGCATAACCCCAGGAATCATAAATGACCAATGCCAGATATTTTAAGTGGTGGAGCACCCTCGCCAGACACCCGCAAAATGGCCGCCACAAAATTGAGCTAGATCAGCTCGGAAGACAACCACTTGGAACAATAAACATGTTGCAAAATGTCCAGCATAATCCCAGTAACCAGGGTTGCCAGATGCTTGAGTGAGTTTATGTCACCGAGTATGTCACCACGGGGAGCTATTGGGGGCCTAAAACACCCAAAGTGAGTTTAAACCCCTAAAATATGAATGGAAGTACTAGAGCACAGTTGCTTTTTCCGCAGATCTGTTTTACCAAACTGTTTCTGAAATTGCGTTACACCGATATCGTCGCGGTGTGCAGAAAAAATAGAGAAGCAGGGCAGATTACCCCACTTACCTCTTTGACCAGAAATTATATTGCCTGATGGTTTTTATTTGTTTGTGATGTAACAAACGCGTTTGAACGCAAAGCCTCAGCATTCAGTGTTTGCAGTGCTCAAGTTTCTTACATGCCTAGTTGTAGGCGTACAACACTGCGACTTGTACGTTATCAGTGTACTCAATGCAGGGATTGTATTGCGCAAAGTTTACCATGGGTTACCCATATAATCTTATCGCATTTGTATTGCACAAAACTACCATACCTTTAATGCTTACGACTAAAGTTTTAACAATGCGCAGCTTGCTGTTCAAATAGAAAGGTGGAGTTAGTTGTGTAACGCAGTTGGTTGAGTGTGTTTAGCAATAATTGCAAAACCAATCCCGACCGAGTATTCCATTTAGCCATTTAGTGATATACAGATGCGCCATGCTCCGTCCACGCAGATCATACTCTAGATTTGTTGATATTTGTAGCTTATACGTGCGATACAAAATTTATGGTAGGTTAGTAATCTAAAAATCTGCCTTGCATAAGATAAAAACTGGGTACTAGTTAATACGATATAGACTTAAGCGTGCGTTAGCCCTGTGTGCGAGATTGTAAGCAGAGTTTCCTCCACTCGATAAATAGGCTAAAGTTCATGAGTTTGCGCTGATGAAAGATCATGAAAGGGCGCGATGTAGTTTGACCGGGGACTCACATTTGCTTCATCTGCAACAGTGCTGCCATAACGGCACGGAAGATTTCATTCTGGTTTATTGCAAGAGTTGTTTACAGTTCATCATTCATGACACCTGTAAGTAATGTCCATGTTTGAAATCTGAACTCGTTCAATAAGATAGTCACACAATTTTTAATTGCAAACTCAGAGCTTGTTACTCGTATTTTCAACAAACAACATATTTACTCTTGGAATAACTGAAGCTTTAATTCACCTAACTTTAGGCAAGCATAGTAGCGCAGCAAGCTAAAAGGAAAAAACAGGACGATTAAAACTACACAGAGAAGCTTGGACGAGCAGTGAACACTAGATCACGCCCGTAGCTAAGTTATAAGGTTTGGAGGTCAAAACACTTTTTAGGTGAAAAAAATTTTGTTTTTATTATGATTAAAACGGATTTTTTCTGGAAACAAAATTTGGGGCGCACTGCCCCCGAATCACCCCCGTGGCTACGGACCTGCATTAGATTGACGAAACGTTATGCGGGAAAGAAGTAGAGAAGCTGAAAGGGGAGCAATAGACGTTGACATTCCAGCAGAGCGCGCTAAAATTGCGACTGCCAATTCTTTAAGCGATCATCACAAAAAATTATATCACGACGATCAAATGCAGTAGTTGTTACTGCGTTGCTTTAGTGTTTGCTCATTTTTAGTATTGCCAAAGCGAACCAACTAACCCACCTCCAGTGTTTTCCAAGGCGTTTTGAGAGAGCGAAACGGTGTCTCAAATTACAGTAGAACCTCGCTCGATGACAACCACCAAAATACAGTAAAACCTTGCTTTACGTCCATCCTGGTATTAAGATAAGATAATTGCGGTCACTCAAAATATCTTAGCGGTCACCAAGGTCAAACCTTTAAAAAAATCCGGCTGCCCAACGTGTTTTGACCCAGCATTTTTGTAATCTTATCTTACTTGAATAACCCCTGTGATACAGACCATGAGTCTAAGCCAAACACACACATAAAAATAAACTCTCACCTTGCACGACAATACTACTGACCAGCAAACGAACTAGAAATCAGTAACCACCGCTTCAAAATAAGCGCACGTTTCAAGGCAATACAATACAATTTTGCACCAAAGCCACCACGTAGGATTGATACGAGTCGAATCTTGTGTCTGCCGTAATCACCGTTTGGTACGTTATATGGAGGTATACGCAACAACAGTGATACAATATACCGGATTCGCAACCAGTGAAAAAGATAATCAAGCGCTAATAACTTAAAAGCTCACTTTTAAACTACAGCATAGATTTTTACTTTTACAGCTTTTTGATGAACTGCAACCTCCGACCGGTTGCGTACCTATAAAATCTTCATAACCTCCGAGATTTTCACAAAAAAGGACCTGAACGGCAACCGCACGTCAACAACGACATGGGCAAGTAATGGATACATGACACATTAAAATTTAGCATTTGAAAATGGAAAAAGCACGAATTGTACATGCTTCGCGCAGTAACAAAAAATGTTTCATTGCACTTGCTTTGTACTCTTTTTGGAGTGTGATGAGTGGTCTGCGGGAGCTTACCCCACTTGTTCTGCGCCGTGGGCCATGCGGCTATTTTCGTAGTGAATTCTGCACTGCTGACACCTGCCAGAGCCAGTGGTGGCACCTCGAAATAAGCTTTCCTTTGCACCCATCCATTAACGCCAAGCAAGAGGTAAGGATGCATATACTGGAATATCGAATCCTATGGGTTCGAATTTTTCAGTATTCGAATCCAAAAATAGACTTTTTTTCGAATATTTAGATTCGAAATGAATTTGAAAACTAACCTGAATAATTGCGAAGTCGGCAAAACAAATAATTTCAATAAATTTTGCAGTGGCACTCCTTGCGCTCCTGAGCAAGAGAAAGAAACAACGAGTTCACGACACTGCATAGTGACGCAACGAGGTAATTAACAGGTTGTGCGATCACTGATTGGTGTTATAAACCTCTGCGCGATCAGCTCATTTTGCTCTAACAAGTTATTCCGGAGTGGTGTTCGATATTCTGGATTCGAAATAAAGATTCCGCAATATTCCAGAACCTCTAAATCTTCCTTAATGCACATCACTAGCAATAAGTTGGATAGGCCGCAAGTACCGTTTTTCATGTCTTCAGTGTGACCCAAACGGAATTCAAACGCAGCCTACCAGCTTCAGTGACACGCGCACTGTAAAACTTATCCGGTTCCTTAGTTCACAATGGAAGTGTGAAAATGCACAAATATACCACAATCACACAGAGACGAGTTAATACCGTAGTACACAGCTGACTCAGATACTTCAAACAAACGGGTAACAGGTTGAGGTTATTACCAACGAGAAAATTTGATCAATTAAATCAATTCTCTACTGATAATCAGAGGTGTTTTTCAACATATAGTAGCTCTGCATACCGGTGGTGACTAGAGCAGTAGACAGTAACCGCTTAGTAACATGGAATGACTTTCTTCTATGAAGCAAAACTACCGCTCACAAAATTCAAATCGCAGGAGTAGAGACGCATCCATTCCGATCAACTCTGAAGATTAGTAAGAAGGCATTTGTATCAAGGCAAGCATATGTCTGTTCTAAGGAAGCTTCAACTGAGCTCTGGTTCTCACAACGCAGTTAAAAATCGCCGTGGGCTTTTTATTTCAACCTTTTCAATTGACTACATAATGAAAGCGATTATATAAAAATGTACTCTAAAATGCCCCTTTTATGTTCTGTATCGGTCAGTAATCACTTCCGAAGTACTTCAAAACATATAATAAGTGCTTGTAGTTGTGATCCTAGTACTGTAGTTGTGATTGTGAGCAACACAAACAACATTTATGCTGTGATAACAGACGCAAATCAAATGCGATAGCGACGAGAGAAAAAACGCTGTGTTCTCTTTAAACAAGAAACCTGACAATCAAGCAACTCTGAATTGCAAAAAGCGTGATTGACAAGCAAACGCTCACCACTATTGCAACCCAACAGCGACAGTTAATTCAGCGCAAGCAACAAATTATACCCTAACAGGATGGCATATCTTTCACTTACAATGTATTACAGATGAGTGTGAGTCCAAAAGAATTGGCTACCTTTTCTTTTTTGCGATGCTATTGATGATAGATTTTTTCTGCATATAATTTAGTAAATGGAGACCAAATGACAAAGCGTAAGTCGAAACGCAAACAACACAAAAGTCATGAAGTATGAAAGCTAAAATGTAAGCCAGATAGAAGCACATCACAATACCAACGGCAGACATCCAAAGAAGAATATTCAAGATGCGTCGGTGAGAACACACGCCTGCAACAAAACTGCAAGGTAAACAATCGTATTTTCTTAAAGTATCAATCATTTTTTGAAAAGTATTTACAGAATTACCCACCTAGCATCTGAACAATAAAGAACATTAGACCAAAAACGCTGTTTGGCATGTTTAAGGGATGATCATCTCCAACGATAAGGCCAATTATACCGAATCCTTTGCCATACCTGCAGAAATAAATTTGTCAAAAATATTACAAAATGGGAACCACAAGAAGTCTTAAAAATCAAAAGAAGTAATACAACGCAGGAAAACACTTGACAGAGGATACAAACGTGTAAGCCTCTGGACAAAGTTTAAATTCAACCATCCACCCCAACCATTTGATCTAAAATTTTATTTCGCATATCCTAACCATAATTCACTAACCAATAGAAAGTGTGTCATGCTTGCTATTTGTCACATTTCTGCTAGACGTGTTTTCAAATTCAATACACATTCATGCGGCAATTACAATTCCACTTCAAGATGAGGGCACAACAGTTTCAGTATGCACTTCAGCAAAGGTTTTACGCGGAGGATTTCACGCGTGTTTGGAGAATGAACTGCAGATGTGTTTTGAGCTAATTCGCAGCCTGCAATGTTTGCTTATAACACTGCAGTTTGTACACCATGGAACAGTTTGGAAAAAGGTATGCAAGAAAATGCTTCCTATAGAATCTATTTAAATAAGGACTCAGGATGCGTAATTCCACGTGAAATCGATTTCCTATTGAAACTTTGTTGATCGATTCCTTCCTTACCCCCATCGTGAAGAGTACTTACTTGAATGTTGGTTATTAAATCATTCTTTTGCGGAAACGCTTTTCCGTGCATTTCTCAAGTGGTGAGCTAGTCCAATTTTCATGTTAGTAGGTTTTTTTGCATTGTTATGTTTTAAGCTGTGGTTTCAGTAATGCAAAAATATCTACATCGGCAATTGCTAGTTACGACAACGAAAAATATCGGCCCAAATCAGTCATTTTCAGGACGCTACAGAGCAGTGGAATGACGGGGACATTTCCCCCCTGACCTTGCAAAAGGGGGGCAACGGGGGCGGGGTGCCTTTTTCATAACGGTATCATGGATAATTTCATGGTTCATCACGATCGATTTGAAACAGATAGATTGCAGCTATTCGCGCAACATGAAAATTCAGAATGGTTTTCTATAATTTGTTATATTTTTGAGGTCATTATTGTTGCATAACAGAAACAAACACATTGGTAACGATTCGTTTGTTTTGTATAAGCTTCCATTGCCCTCAACTTTTGCTACCCCTCTGCCCTAGTGTTGTTCCGGCGTCCCTGGTCATATATATCGGCTGATTTCTTGAGCCAAAAGCGCATTTAATTAGTGCTAATTGTAAAACTGTCATCATATCAGATGGGTGTATGAAGGCAATCGATCATTCCAGCCCAAAATAGGACAAAAACTGGTAAAACTATTATAAAATAAGAAGTGTTTTCCGCAGAAACACAAAAAACATTTCCTTATCGCTGCTCTCTGCTTTGTATTGAGAAGGTCAAATATTGACAAACTTGCACTCAACGATCTGGAGGCACCGGCAAGTTTTTTGGCCTAAATCGCCGACAACTTTTTTGGCCTGAATTGGAACAAAGTCGCGCAACCTGGAACAAATAAGTTATTAAAATACAAATTTAGGATGTTAAAAAATTAGTGCGTTAGACTTCCGCCACACCGATGAAACTGCGCTATAATATTGAAGACAGGGCGGTTCCAAAATTGCAAACATGAAGGGCCAGAGATTTGGGCAAAACGCTGGGGCGTAAATGGAGAAAACCCACTACAATTCATTCAAAAGTCAGCGAGTTTACCTATTCTAGGTATATTTGAAAGACTGAGTTTACCGTTGTGATTAGCCAATGTTCTCTAAACATCTAAACCACAAACATTAACGCAACATTTTATTGTTTCTTGTGAAGTAGATATTCTGTTCTATTTGTTGGTTTTGATTCGCTTCATAACCGAGAAAGTGCCTTCGCAAATGTAGTATGTTACCTAACATGGAATACAAAGTGTGCGAAGTCTTGGGAACGTGGGAACTGCTCGTTGCTTACAAGCCACCAAAAGTTGTCATCACGCTTGTTCTGTTTCGAAAAAAGGAACTGAAAGAAATTTGCATAATTCTTTCTGAATGTAAGGTAATGGAAACTCTGTGCCTGTATCCATTGAGTTGCTTAAAAGCTCACAACAATTTTGTTATCAGCGAATTTCTCGCTAACGTCATCACTGACTACTGCAATGCACTTTTATTGGCTAATGGCTAGTGCAAGCAAAACAACCGAAAGGACATGCATTCATAAGAAGGTAGGTTCACACTCCCAATTTAATTTTTTCAACTTGTGCACGAAGCAAAACCGTTTGTCTTTTTTGTTTCATATTGCTAGGGCAACTTTAATGTTTCAATTTGTTGCTTTCAGTCCCAGTTAAAATTGATGAAAACTTTGCACAAGCAGTTTGAGGTGATAGCAAGATTTCCTGACAGCAGGGAGCAAAAACAGCTGGTAAACCATAGTTAAAACAAATTCATACATATCTGTATCACTTGCAAATAAGTATGGATCAAAATCAAGAATTGCAGTACATATAAAAAAAAACATTTGTCCAAGTTTAATCAACTCTGTTCCTGGTCATGGTTAAGGGCAGACTTTAGTATACTGTTTTCATGACTTCTTTTAAATTTGCTTCTAATAATGGAATAATTAGGAGTACTATGTAAATATGCACATTCTCTTTAAGAAGTATCAAAGCTGTGGCAAGTGGACACTACACAATTCACACTGAGCTTAGCAAAACAAAAACTATTAAAAAATTTCGAAAAAATACGTTTTGTTTGAAGGGCCATATTTGGGTAAATTTAAACTGAGAGTCAATATCCACACAACTTCAAATCTAATCACAATCTTTGACAACATTCAAAATATGACTTACCTAGATGTGAAGACAGTTGAACAGCTAACTGTCTCACTTAAGTCACACATAGCTGTGTAGGAAGGGTTAGTTTCTTTCGTAGTTTCCACATGATAAGCATACAAGGATAGACCACACCCAATAGCACACAAAAAAAGTCTAGAAACGTGCACCAACACCATCATGTAAATATACAAAACGCTAAACTCCTTTGAAGAAAACTCTGGTCTTTTACTCCAGCAGTTTTTAGCATTGATAAAAATACAAAGCTTGCTTGTTTTTTAATGGCCTTTTCATATAATTTTTTCTTCTTGCAATATTCAAAGATTAGGAAATGTGAACTTTTATTGTGACCAGACACGGGGTAATCGTCAATCGTAATCGATTGAATTGACCAAAAATGAAATGTAATCGATTACATTGCCAATTTAATCGTAATCGACGATTACTTTCGCGATTGAACTTGGAAATCTTCACCCTACATCACTGTGCGATGAACCGAGGTTGGGGTGGCTGGGTTCCCTCCTTTATCATCGTTTGTCATGGTTGTGTTTCAGGCGGGACTATTTGCCCGTCTGTGTGGGTTAAATCCAGACAGTCCAGTGGCAAGCACAGCGTTCACAGCAAATTCTCGCTTTGTTCTAGCTACCCTTCTTGTTGGCCACCAGAAGTAACGTAGCAAGTCTAGTGAGACGTAGCAACAAATATAAGAGCTTTATTTAAAAACGAGCTGACACTTCGGCAACAGAATGGCAGGACATTACGAGGAGAGGTATTGGTTTTATTTATGTACAGTATATAAATTTTTTTCAGAGGAATAAGGTACTTTAATCTAAGTCAAAAGTACTTTTCCACAACACTGATAACTAGCATGTCATCCGCGACCCACCAGATACTGGTTAAAAAAACTCAACGAAACCTGTGAGGTTTTGTTGACCATTGACCTTTGGTCCAATAGACAGATGCGCAACTATATTGGCGTCACTGTTGATTTCATTTCAAATTAAAAGCTACACAATGCTATGCTTGCTTGCAGACGATCGCAACCCGCACTTAGAAGAAATAGACAAATATCGAAATTATCAACAAACGAATTTTCAGCGTTGGTTCGACTGTTAAAGATTTGAAGCCTTGATTTTTATCAACTGTAACAAAGATTTTAAACATTGATCATTTTTGTTTAATAAATATTTAAAGTGTTTGCTGTAGCGGAGTAACTGGCGGGAGGGATGAGGGGCGATTTGACTCCGCTAGCCAACTAAATGCAAAATCCAGGCCCCCACTAGCTTATCTTTCGGTTTCAGTATTGTTTTGGTTTTCAGTAGGTTGTCTTTTTGCATTTTTCGGAGATTTTCCGTCGATTTGAGGTTTTAGTATAGCCATCCACACCCAGATTCACCATTATTTCTCATGTTTTTTTTCTGAGTGTTTTAGGTCACCTACAGAGGCCAGTGTGCCTCTTTCAGCTAAGTTTCCCATCTTATCTCAAACCTCTAGTTACGCCACTGGTTTGTTGATTGCACGAACATCTCAGTAAACAATTATTGTAATTTTTGTCCAGTGCTTGATCCTTACAAATAGTAATTTCATTTATTACATTCATTAATATCGTATGTTGCCTGAAAATATACTTACATCAAACCATGCAAATGGGGTTTGTTTTTGTTCTGAAGATGTTTCAAGACAAATGTAATCGCGATTGTAGTCGTGATTACTTTCAATGTAATCGTAATCGAGTACATTGTGATTTTGTTTGTTCGTAATCACAACCGACCAGGTGGCAAGTAATCGTAATCGATTACATTTGTGCTGTAATCGCCCCATGTCTGATTGTGACATATATTTTTTATCTATCTCAGACTTAAGATCTACATCACATTATTTAGTAGTAATACTTGTGGGCGCAAGAAATATAAAAATGAACTACACAGTTAGCAGTACAAAAGAAGGACTAGCACAAATGCACGAGCAATAGTGAAAGAAAAAAACTGGAATAAAACAGCCAACCAGGGTTAGTTAATGGGTATTCTTGGTATGCAAAGGATAAATTTCTCATGCCTTATTGTTAAGTGTCCGCTGGTCATAGAGGTTTGTTTTGGTGTCTTCTGACTTGGGTAATGAAAATTTTGATGTGGGCCATATTAAATGTTTATTCAGGCCACATTTGGCCGACAGGCCACAGGTTCCCCACACCCATTCTAGATGAAGACTAGAGATGCATGGAACCTAGTTTTTTTCTATCACAGACCGAAATTTTTTTGGAATGACCAAAAAAATTAAGTCTTTTCGGCCAGAATGTCTGAAAATAGGCCAGTGGTGGCCAACAGGTAGTCTCAGTTGGTCGATCGCGTCCGATTTTGCATTGAGTTGACAAGATACCTAAAAAGAACAATTTTCAATCAACAGTCCAGAAATTATTACAGTAAACCTTGGTTAATCCGGATTCGATTTGACCGACAATTTTATCCGGTTTAGGTGAAGATCCGGATTAACCGAAGATGGTTTTCTAGTCTGACGTCATTTCGGTACTGAGATATCAGAGAGAATCGTTTAAACTGAATACATTCAAGTCATTTAAGACACAACAGCAGATTTTTGCAGAAGCAAAATGATATTACTGATGTAGTTACAATGGTACATCAGATTAGTAATCGCCATATTCAGGCAGTTATGAACAATCCTAAATTTATAATTTTAGATTAGGCCTACTTGGCAGCGAAAAATCTGGGATTTTGGACTGATGCAGATATTTTTGTGACTGGTCCTTTAGCAATTACTCTATTGGGAAGGTAATGCCCTCCAATCATCTTACCGAGTACAATACGCTCAGGGATAATGTTCTACACTTCACACAACACTACTCTAATCAATAGACTGAAACCAGTGTTGCCACTGGGGTCAGTCACGTTAACATCAGATTGTTGTCTTTTTCAACATAAGATAACATCATATTTTTACATTGCAGTTTAATACAAGCTAAATCCTTCTATTACCAATACCTAACGCGATAACCCACATTGAATCCAAAACAGAGAGAAGTATCGTAATTAAATGGAAAATCAGTTATTTATGCATAACATGTATATGATATTCCCGTGAGTGTACAGGAGTGCATATTTTTTGGGGATGCAAAAAATTTTTGCCCAAATTTGATCTTGCTTTCCCAAATAACATATAAACAGCAAGTCTTAATGTTAAGACTAAAACATGCCATTGCAAACTAATCAAGGTTTCTGCATTGCCTAATTAGGCCTACCAATTACCAGGGTTCAAAGCCGTACGCCCTCAACTAGCAAGCAATATTCTGCATAGCAACATGTGAACAATGGTAATATTTATTGGGCTGAAAAATGTTAGCTAATTACAATAAAATCCTCCCAACATTGCTATTCATGCTACCACGCCTGGAAGGTGTTGTTCAGAATCTTCATTTTCAAGTACATAGCATTCAGCTTAACCTTCCACATTGGCAATCTTCACTGCAACATGTTGTACTTATAATACTACAGCTTACTCAAATGCTTGCAGCTTCTAAAGCAGTGGTTCTTAACCGGGGGTACACGTACCACTTGGGGGTACGAGGAGTCAAAGCAGGGGATACGAAGCACCAAAGTCTTCACGGATACACGCTCTGGAAATTTAAACCAGATTTAATTGAACATTCATCGTGATTCTCTGTAGTGTGACGTAACATCATCCATTCACTAGGGCTGGTTCGTTATACGCTTTGAATATTATATTTAGCTTGCTTGCACAGTAAAAGTGCTGTCGCCTAACTTATTTC
>JGI24021J15306_10010713_pt1 | contig 11392 bp, 5 predicted proteins | sample Ectturendosymbi1_FD_15306 | JGI IMG/M metagenome (IMG submission 15306)
GGGGTGCTTGAGCCCCTTCAGCACCCCCCCTGGCTGCGCCTTTGTCCGCTCGAGATATAAAACTGGAGCTATGTCCTCAGATACCACTAGCTTGGTATCGCCCCATCAGGCATCGCTATTTAACATCACCGATTTCTATCATTGCGGCCTTGATGCCCATCTCAAAAGATTTCCGCACACGCCGCAGAGTGGGGTCCCGTAAAAATGCTTCCCGCACGTGCTAAGGCCGGACCTGACCTAACGCCCTTGGACTTCTCGACCTGTTGCAGAATAATGGGGTTCACTTGCAGCGTATACCCTGCCTTGGGTTTCTCGAGTGACATAATACCTCGGTCTTGGTGCTGCTTTTCATTCCCACTTTGGTCGCACGCAGCAGAAACCTAAGGAGTGCACACTCGAGACTTCAAAATTTGTGAATTTTGCCGAATTTTTTAAAATGTCGTCATCACTTCTAAGTTGAATTTTCAAATTTTTGGCATTTTTCCGACCTGTTTTGGTCGTTTCTTACCTGCAAACACAACAAAAAAATCGTTGAATTGTGGAAATTTTGCTAAACCATTACTTAGCAATATTGAACGTCTCGAGACCTGTAGCCTTGGAGACCGAGACTCGCAAAAATGGGTCTCGAGATTCCATCACTGTCTGTATCTTCTGCGAAGAGCGAAACTTGATCAAGGGTGCTTCGGCCAGGGTCGAAGTTCAGCCTGCTCAGCCGTGCGGATATCAGAGTGAATGCGATTGTAGGTCAGTATCTACAGTAGGTTGATGGGACACTTAGAGGCAGAACAGTCGCCAGAAAGTATTGAATAGGGGGGCTTTGCATTTGTGAAGGGGTGCTCGACATTCTGAATGAATTACATGTGTTCACTGGCGTACTAAGGGGTAGGCCACCCCTCAGACCCTAAAAATAAAAAAATGCATAAACAGTATTGTCCAAAATTTGCTTCCAGAACGCACAAAAATGCGTATTTTTAGGTGTAATTTTGCAAATTTTTCCCGGGGGCATGCCCCGGACCTCCCTAGAGTGGTCTTGCCTTCGGCACTTCCCTTAAGTTGAATTGTGACATCACATGATTGTGACGTCACACGATTGTGACGAAACTTTCCCCCCTCGGAAATTTTCCGCGTACGCCGCTGCATGTTATATACTGTTTCAATTTAGGGGGTTGGAGCTTCGCTTGGGGGGATAAGCCCACAACCCAGCGTGTCGACGGGACTACCAATTGCCCACATGTTTAGTTGTTAGGCACAAGTTACAGCCGTTTTACCCCCCGAAATTAGTGCAACAACATGCTACAATCATTTTAACCCTCCCGAAACTATAACCTGGTTGCGAACCTGACACCTGACAAATAAACCCAATGCGCTTTGTGCATATACTGCAAAAGATGACGAAAAGTTAGTTTCAGATAAATGCAGGCCCGTAACCAGCATGGGACACCAGGGGGGGGGGCGAAAAGTTTGCTGAGAGTGGAACAAATTTTTCCAGGAGGGGACAACATTTTTTAGGGGGGGATTCGCCCCCTCTGGTGACGGGTCTGGATAAATGCTTGAAAGAAAACGAACACGTGTTGTTGACATTGTTGCGATCGGAAAGCCCGAGCAGCAAGTGCGCAAAGCTTCACACTGTGGCAGCAAGCAACAGTAGAGATCATGATCACTCTATTATTGCTTGTTCGCGCCACATATATATGGGTGTTGTTCTTCGCGCACATCCCGTTCGTGGTGAATCGCACATTCAACGTAACGCCAACCGAGAGGTTGCAACAACACTCAGCTTCAAACTGACAGCCATAATAATTTTCATATTCACTATTATTGGGTTCGCGAAGGGCGGTGAAAATACTGAAAAAACTCAATGAAAACGCTTTGTCTCGTATTGCAAAATGTAAACGATGCGCTAAATGCAAAAACGCTAAGATACAAACACGACGCGACATCACATGACGTCAGGCCCGTAGCCACGGAAGGCATTCGGAGGCAGTGCCCTCCAAATTTTTCTTGTGCCCCCCAATTGTTGTTGCGCCCAGAAGAATTTTTAAGCACATAATAAAAGCAAAAATCTTTCCCCCCTAAAAATGTATTGTGCCCCACCAAATATTGAAACCTGGTTACGGGCCTGCTTGACGTCATAGATTTACTCAGGCGTGTCGACGGCTGGCAAGGCCACGTCATCAGACAAAGGTATGCTCGTCGGCTCGATGCCAAGGGCGTCGGCCGCTTCTTTGACGGACGCTTTCAGTCGATTGCGACAAGCGATCAGATGCCGCCTGAACAAGTCCAGTCTGACACAGAGCTTCGAGCAGCCCGGGCAGAGGTAGGGCTTGATCGCGGGAACCCCGTCGCAGATTACTTCCAGTATGATCTGGTCTTGGCTGTAACCTATTAGGTCGTCCGCCGTGATGTAAATGTTCTGTTGAAGAAGCAAATGGTGGAGATTGTCAGTGTGCGGCAGAAAAAAAGCGAAATAAAAACATTTCGATCGTGACAAATGTTAATAATTTGAAGAATATGCTAACTTTTATTCATCTGCAATCACTGAGCGAGAACTTGCATTTATCGCATGAAACATGAAAAAAAACTAGATCACGCAGAAATAATTCTGAAAAAGATTGCAACAGCCTGGCTACGTTTCCATGAACTTAGCACATTGTAAACGTTTCGTAACAAGACCAAGGCACTGCAGGCGTATTTTTACAAAAGACAAGCAGTTAGAACACTTATCCACTAAAAAGTTCAACTTGTTCAAACTCTGTACCCCGTCGCTATTGTCGGGCCGGGGCTTCTTTCGCGGCCCGGCCCACTTGCGCTTTCTCCGACGACGACGGCGGCGGCGGGGACCTGTCTGGGGTCGATGCCGACTGACGTGCAGGCTGAGCCGGGCCGCGGAGGAGAAGCTTTTATGGCAGTTTGGCCACTCGCACTGAAACCATTCGTCGCCGATGTCGTCATCATCATCCGATCTAACAAGAAAAACTGTCTTAGCATTTTTTTGAAACGAAGCCACTTTGCACTGAATTTTTGTCTAACTATTGGAAACGAACGTCACCTGGAAAATCCGGTTTTGGGAAGTTTTTGTGGCCAATGGGATCTTGCCACGCGCGCATCGCAAACAGACGGAAGGTCACAAGTTGCAAAGGTCGGAAAATTGCAACTAATTAGTTTTAATTACATGCTTCGATCCCTTTTCAGAATCAACACTGTGAGAAAATAACACGGAGACGATGCCGGTAGCTGTGTAGGGCTCTGGTGCGGCTGCCGAACCGAACGTAGGAGGTAGTCGGTCGATTACGATTCCGCAGAGATCCCTAATAGTTGAGGGGTCAACATAGTTGTTGTTGTTGTTGCAGGAGCACAGGCCAGTCTCCCAACTAAGCAACCTAACGTCTTGATGTTGCCAAGTCAATGCAAGGTGAAATAAAGGTTCTCACCACTTTGTCCGTTAATAACAACTTATCGTATGAAGCGTCTACAGGGCTACTTGAAAGTACTTGCATCCACAATCTAGTCGTTGTGGTGTCTTCGGTGGTTGTGAGGAATGTGCTATAGTTTGCGATTCTACAGAGATCCTTGCTAGCTGAGGGGTCAACTTTGTTGTTGCAGGAACACAGGTCAGTCCCCCAACTAAGTGACCTGCCGTTTTGAGGTTGCCAAGGTGAAATTAAGCCTCTCGCCAATTTGTCTGTTATAACTTTCCACTTGAAGTTTGATTGCGTTCTTTGATTATGTTTAGATATACAACAAAATCTCCAATACACTTGAATATGAAGTAAAAACAACGTAACATTAAACGGGTTCGATGTATAATAACGGTGAACAAGAGCGTTCACATGCGCAACAGGAAACAGCGGCCAATTGCCGTGATGTAGGTTTACAGGGTATCGGGTCAACTGTGTGACTGTTCGCAAACAAGTACATTGCATTGAATGACGAGTAGGATATCGCTTGAAACCATCCGGTAAGAATGCACTAAACGTTAAAACACTAATGTATTCGCTGNACACGTAAATAGCTTCCTGAATGAAACGCGCGGAAAGAAACCAAGGCATAACAGACCCGCTGCCACGGGGGGAAGTGCCACCCAAATATTTTTTATGACCCCTAGATTGAGTTGTGTCCAGAAAAATTTGTTTCAAACATATAATAAAAACAAAAATCTTGGCCCACTCAAAACGTGTTTTTTCCCCCCAAACCACAAAACCTGGCTACGGGCCTAAGGCCTAATACCGCGTTTAAAACGTCACAAACCAAAGGCTATACGCGCTCACCGCGGCTTTGCTGGCTGCTCGATACAAAACCGACGTTATAACTTACAAGTGTTTCAGCTCGTGACTGTTTAACTGCCACAGTTGCTCGAACGACTGCCCACATCCGGGGAACGTGCAGTTGTATGGTCGTACGCCGGTGTGAGTCCTGCAGAACGTCATGAACAAGCAACTTGTGGAGAGGTTCAATGCAAAACTCATGGGCAGATTGTAGAAGAGGAGAATCGAACTCACAACATCTAACTCAACGGAGGCATAAATACAGAACAGCGGCGGAAATCATCAATTAACTGCAAAACGATTTTTCCGCGGCGGAGTATGCTGCACGCATTGCGCGGACGTCGGAAGGGAGGGAAGAGGGCAAGTTCCCTGGATTTTGAATTCTGATATTTTCCGACTAATTTTTAGTAGCCAAATTTATTTATTACTTTTGAGTTGATCAAATGAAACTTGGCCCCGCGCCTGGAAAAAATCCTTGCGACGTTCACGACTGCACGTTCTATCTCAAGGAAGATACGACACTCGATAATCGACAACCGCAAAACAATCTGTCTTCAGCCAGCTTTGGAAAATTTACACTGCAGGCGTGAGTTGGAATTTTACGCAAATTTGTATTATCACGAAATGAAACGTTGCGCGCATACTTAATACATACGAAAAAATTTCTCCATATATACAGCTACAGCAGGGGTCGGGAACCTATGGCTCGCAAGCCAGATGTGGCTCTTTTGAGGACGGCATCTGGCTCGCTTGATATTTTCTTAACACCAGTGTTACGAACAAAACTTTTGCTGTAATTTTCAATCTAAAATCTGGGCTACAGAAATATATTCAGCTGACATACGCAGCGCGCTGCAAACGTGCTGCTTTACCGGACATGACGTTGAACGTGATGGAGCAGCTTGAACGGTCGCTCGCATATTGGACACTTGTAGGGATTCAGTCCAGTGTGGACTTTGACGTGGTGTTTCAAGTGGTAAGGTTTTGAGAAGTGCCTTCCGCAAACGTCGCACCTGAAGCAATGCTCAACAATTGAAATGTGAAAATCCCGGGGAAAGCTAACTTCAGAGATTTGCTCCAATAAAACTGTAACGCACGCATATTGTTGCGCAGCTGAAAATTTGACAGTCAATCATGCCATTACGAATACACGCAGGTGAGCAAATCACGACCCTATAAAGCAGTGGTTGCCAACCGGGGAGGAATTTCATGAATTCAGGGGAGGAGTTTCCACTTTCTAGTTCAGCTTTCTATTCATTGTAAGTGTTGTACTTCTTTTTCAAGTTGACATTGGCTCTTTCAATTATCTCTTTCAATCACGACATTAACAGTGCAATTTACACTATCATTAATGATACCTGCTTAAGTAGTGTATTTATTCGATTGTAAGCCCCAGCTTATGAAGTTTTTTTCATCATTTCGTGCGGCCTATAATCAAGGGCAGCTTACATTTTTCGTTTCTTTACCTTATCGAAAGGTATAGATGGCGTTCAGTGTTTTCTTGGCTACGTTTTGTCGACCGAACTCTCTTTTCACATTCTATTCTGTTCAGAATCACGTGCACATCCGTCATAGCAGGGACTATGACGAACCCAAGGCAGTTGTAGTGATGTAAGCATCCTTGCCAGGGTTACGAATAAACACGCGAAAGTAACTCAGATGCTTAGGTAACCTATGTTTGTGTGCGGCTTACATTGAAGGGCGGCTAACAATCGTGCAAACACGGTAGGTGTTTAAGTGTATTCTAACTTTTCTGAGTGATTTTTGACTTTTTCCCAGTGAAACTTGCTGCTTGTTTGAAGCCACCAAGCAGAGCTAATTATCGTATAACAATGACTTACTGAAAGGACGCAACAACGCTACGGGGATTATGGTTCAACCCACAACGTGTGATCTGAGTCATCGCAAAAATGACGTTTCAACCCTTTCAGCCACCCTGCTGAATTTGTGTAACAGGGGAGGAATGAAAAGTTCCAAATTGAGCAAAGGGAGGAATGCATCAAAAAAGGATGGGAACCACTGCTATAAAGTATGGCTCTTCACAATGACTAGATCAGCCTGTGACCAAGTTTTGCGAACACCATGAGGGTTTTGAAAATCTTTGCAAACACCATGATGTCTTTGAAAATTTTTGGTTGAAGGGAAGATTTTTTATACTGTTTTTTAAGTTTTATAATATACTAACCTCGCAAGTAAATTAGAACCGTAGTAAAGTGCTGGTCTCCACAAAAGTGACCCGGTCAAATCGATCAGCAAATTATTTTAATATGAAATCTATTGAATCACGTAACTACATACATACTCAGTCTTGATTTTTGAACGGAGAAAGCAAGGAAACTCTTGCCTTAGTCCTTCAGCATTTCATCCGTAAGCTTTGATTGCAAATTTCGGGACGGGGGGATGCGCATGATTACACGAAATCGATTCTTATTTTAAAATAATTTGTTGATTAGTTCAACTGCGTCGCCTTTGCGGGGACTAATTGCTTGAATATAGATATGTGCAAGTCCGAATCATTACAAAGTTATGAAAGCAGAGCCTAGACAGTCGATTCTTCAAAAGCTTGCGAAAAAATTAAAGCGTTTAATTGCAATATTGTAGTTAGATGATGACCTCTCATAAAGATAACAAAAAATATACAAGAGCACATGCAATTAGGTACTGGGTAGTTTGATACAGGCAAACTTAATTTTTAAAAAGCAGTGGAAATCTTTTGCTAAAACTATTTTGTAAAATATTCTTTCTACAAGCTTTTTTCTATGAGGCATAAAAGTCTATCACTTAGTCACCACATCTTACATGCAGCACTACATCATAACCTAATGACTACCTGTGTCTTTTGGCATACGAATGTTGCTTGGCATGTAAATTACTGCAGTTTGTGCGAGAAAAGACCATCTGCAAGAAAAAAGTAGGGTGATGATGCAAAATCAAAAGAAGAATTTTTGTATGGCAAGGAACCGCTAAACTCCACTAGCAAACCACACTTCTTAGTAAATGAGAACACAATGCAAATGTTTCCATTGGTTTATGTTAGTGTGCAACATTTGTTTGCTTACTTACTGGGCAAAATTTGAAAGTAAATTGGTTTGATGTGCTGTGGTCTGCAGGCAGGGGTGAGGCAGTACTGAAAATGATAAAAAATGCTACAAATCTCAACAAATTTCCTTCAAACAGCAGTTGATTACATAAAATACTTGACATTCAATGCAACAAAAACAAAACTACATAAAAAAAACAGCTATCAGCGTAACAGTCACACCAAGTCCTCAGTAATATCATTTTTAAACAAAGTTCTCAGCTAACAACAAATCTTTCATGAACACGAAGAGACCTTTCATTAGAAGATGCTGTTGCTTCTTGAGGCATTGGATCATTGTCAGCACACACCTGAAGCAAATCACATTACAAATATTATGAAATCCTAATTACACAAATAATAATACTCACATTGTTGATTCACCAACCCAATCTCTTTTTTTCAAACAACTACAATCTTCCTCACCACAGATGATAAACTTGAGTTTTTCACAGATGTTTCTGAAGTATCATGATTGCTTTCCATGATTCAGCAACTTTTTATCTTCAGATCAACAAGCATGCATCTACACGAACATATAAACAGATACCACACATTGGGAATATGTCAATGGAAGAAAACACTTAAAAATATAATCAAGGAACATATTATCCATAGCATCAGACAAGATTTTAGAGCCATTGGTGCAAATTCTCAAATACAATTTGCACTACTAGCACTTGTTGAGCATCATCACCAGAGCAAGCATCACCTGTATGAGCCAGGACTGTGGAGTCAGATCTGGAGCCCAAGCAATTTTAGGGTTTGGAGCTGGAGCCAAGTCAAAAACTTTTAGATAGCGGAGCCAAAGCTGAAAGCTGCAGTTGGCTTTCCATCTCCAGAGCCCTAGTTTATGCTGTGTGTAGATAAGGGCTATCTAATCCAAATCTGATAAACTGACTAATCCAATCTAATCCAAATCTGATAAACTGACAGTTTCAAAATTTGAAGCCTGTTTAAATCCAAAACCCACCAATCATGTGTTCTGCTAATGCTAAAAGCAAAATAACCCTAGCACAGCATTGTGCTTCTTGAGGTGAAATAGACACTATCAAAAAATTACCTTGGAAACATACTCAAGACAAGTTAACTTGTTCTCTTCTAGGACTACAGCCAGGGTTGCCAGATATTTTCTGTAGCTTATGGCCAAAGTTCTGATAAAACATGGCCAAAACAGCTGTTTTTTGAAACATGTATGGCCAAAATGACTGATTGTTTTAACTATGGCAATTAATACATTCATAGGAGACTCAAAGTGTTTCAAAGGCTTGTAAGTTATGCTATTTTAGTCTACTGTATATGGTTGTAAGTTATACTATTTTTGTTGAAAAACTCTTGTTTGGCCAAAAAAGCAGTTTTTACCCTAATACAGCAATTTCTGCCATGAACTGAAATCGTGTTACCAACTTGTCTTTCTTTACCTTAGTATAACTTACAACCATTAAACACTACTGCAAACACATGCTTCAAATCTGCCCTTCTTGTGTCAAACAGTTTGAAATTAACTTTTTCAATCCAACAAACAACACTAGAATTCTCTTGATTTGTGCTCATGGATGCCAAGGAGCAAGGGCATGATGGGGGTATTGCCTCCCTTGCCTTTTAAAAAGGGGTGCAAAAGGGACAGGGATGCCTTTTCACAGCAGTATCATTATCAGAAGTAATTTCATGGTTAATCAAGATTGAGTTGAAACAAATTTATTGCAACTATTTGCGCACCCAAAAACTTCAAAATGTCTTTCTGTAGTTTCTGTTAACATTTTTGAGGACGACATGGCTGCTGAACAAAAACAAGCTATTGCGGGGTAATTTTTTGTTTTTATATAAGTTTTCATTCCCCTCAACTTTCTACTGCCCCCTGCCCTATCGCTATTCCAGCATGCCTGCTTGTGCTCTCTGATCATAATCAGAGAGCACATGTGATGATCATAATCACATACTAAAAACCATCTTTAGGTATAAATATATGAACTAAAGGTTAGGAACGCTTGAGAGTGATCACTGAGTCCTATGACAGGTCCAATTGAAGCACTTGTACAAAATCTAATGATAATCATAAATAAGTGTTACTCAACACACTTCATTCAAAGCAATACCAAGATGAAACACTGCAGTGCAGTGTTACTGCAAAAGTGATGACAAACTTCTAACAGTAAAATCTGACCAACAGTGCAAAATGCTTCCACTAGAACATCATCAGTCACACAACTGAGTATAGCAGTCACATGTAGCAGCTACCAATGGTATGGTATCCACAAGACTGTCACTGACTGAAACATTCGTACAAAATCAGCTGGCTGTTGTAAAATCATTACTAAACACTTCAAAACAATACAAGGTTGAAGTACCATGGTGTTGCTGTAACACTGATAGGAAGTCCCTGCAAAGAAAGCAAAAAAGACAATTTATTGAAAATTTCATTGTAGTATGAAAACTGAAAAAATGGCCAAGAAATGGCTATATTGCACAAAATGGCCAAGTGCGTTTTTTCATCATTAGAACACAAAATCCTTCGAGGAATGAGAAAACTAAAACATGTGACGGTAGAAGATCCCAGCTACTTTTTTCGTAGGAAATCAGACCCAACAGCCAATAGGATTACACCTGTGAACTTTTTCTACATTTGTGACCTAGTTTGCCAGTGAAAGCTGCTAGCGCAGCACGCGGCACAATCGGACCGCATTAACATACAATGGACAGCCGCCATTGTGACAAGCCTATTTCATGGCCAGCGAATTTCGAAAATGGCCAAATTTTTCAATGGCCAATCTGGCAACCCTGACTACCGCCATGTGGACAACTGCCGCTAGACAATTACCATCTAGACAACTACAACAGTTTAGGACAGCGTGGTCCAAACACTGACACACGGGCATGCAGCCCGCGGACAGATTTTGTGCAGCTCGCGAACGCTTTCTGTATCCCGTACATTTCACAAAGTCATAAAGATATTAGAACAGCGGTTCCCAAACTTTTATGAGTGTGACCCAAATCTGAGTTTGCTGAATGCCTCGCGACCCATGCTTAAACCAACATATGATAAAAATAATCATTGTATGAATGATCTTTAGCAGTAAGTTAGTAGGTTCATTTTCACTGTCAACAATCTACTCTTTTATCAAGCACCTACACTATAGACAGATAAAGACAAGCAGTGGAAACCGTGAAAATATACAACCCGGGTTTAGATCGCCTGGCACAACCCATTTTTGTCCCTTCGTGACCACGTTTGGGTTGCGGCCCATACTTTGGGAACCACTGTATTAGAAAGACAGCCCTTCCAAGTCACACATCATTGAAGTTCAGGTCAATATGGAACTATTACTTAGGGGGTAACAATATCCTTTTACAATTTATGACGTTACAATAGCTAACCTCTAGGCTAGGATAACGTTGCAGTACTCTGACCTCAAAGCATGCGTTTATTTTTTATTTTTGTTGCAAGCATAGACTCTGTAATTAATTCGAGCTATATCAGAAGTGCATTGTGGAAGCAATGAAGTAATATTTAGTCAAGTACAGAAATTCAATGAAAAATAAGTATTAAACGAGATGTGTCAGAGAAAAACAGAAAGTTCAATTCTAACTGGGAGCAAACCACAGTGTCTTGTGAGGTTGCAAGTAATATACGTTCTGACAGAGTTTTTTTTTGAAGAGGCATTACAGCATCAAACACAGGAAAACATACATACAGGAAATTTCACGGAAAGTATAAGGAAGCATTTAGAAAAGGAAGTGACTATTTGTCCACCTGTCCTGACACAATTCAAATAAAAGGGTCACTTTGTGATTGTCGTTGCAACTGTGTTGATTGTATAGTGTAATGGTTATGCGATACACCTTCTATGCTTTAGGTTTTTGGTTCGAATCTCACCTTGCTGACTTTGGTTTTGTTTTTTTTCTTTCGAGTTTCCTTTAGGGTTAGGTTAGCTTAGGGTAAGCTTAGCTTAGGGATGGTTAGGTTAGCTTGGATGACACTAAACGGAGGGCCGGCGGGCCGGGCGGGCTGGAGGGCCGTGTTCCCAATTGAAAAACATGAATTTTCGGC
>JGI24021J15306_10010716_pt1 | contig 11391 bp, 10 predicted proteins | sample Ectturendosymbi1_FD_15306 | JGI IMG/M metagenome (IMG submission 15306)
AATACTGCATTAAACCACGATAAAGTGTCAATATATTGTGTCCTGCTGACCCCTCAGTGAAAGAAAAGTCTCAGGTCTACCTCTGTGCAAGTTGGGGAAAAGTACGAATCTAGATTGTTAAAATGCCTGTTTCTATCCACGTCGCCGATAGCTTCGTCTCGTGTGTGTTGGGGCGTGTATAATTGCCTCGAGTGTGTTGAAGTTACACAAGTGTCTTACTTTGTTTTATATGTGAGCTCGCCATGCCTTGTGGGTCTTGCAGCCGAAATCAATGAAACTGTCAAGCTGTCTTGTTGATAGCAACTATCGCTGAGCTTGAACGAGTGTTTAGTATGGCTGAGCATATTGCGAATAGCAATAAAGCAAATTAAAAGAGTTCGTCATTGAACGACATACTCTTTTTCAACAGTCTTTCTGCAGCTAAAAACGAACCTCTAAAGATTGACCAAAAAGCCTCAGATTTTTACTTCAAATTGTTTTTATGAGCTTGTTTTGGCTTTGAAATGAACCATTGAATGAACTGCAACCAACTGTGAAACACGCTGCATGGATTTCCAGTGGTTTTCGGACGGGTACGATTTCTCAAATTTCCGCAGGTTGAAGGCGGGAGGGGGCAACATATTTCAGCTCGCGCAGGAGTTTGCGCCCAGTGGCGATTCTAGAATGAAAAAAGTGGGGGGGCAACTGCGGGGCCAAGGAAAAGGTAGGGGGGGAAACATAAATGTCTAATGTATCTTGCATGGTGATTTTTCATTGATTTGAAGATTAAGTTGCTATGATTAACCCTATCAAACCCAACAAAGGCTTGTGAATATCATTAAAAAGATGAACTAGCGTTATTCACTACAGACACCTAAACGCCACTGTTGATGCAATCACACACGTGTACTGCTATGTCAAAAATTCTGTGCTTACCTTGCAACTTCCACAGCACTGCACATGTAAATCGAAATGCCGTTTTCCGTACACAATTTTGCCGGCATCACATGAACGAAAGCAGCTTTAGAAAGTGAACATAATTCACACGAACGCGAAACGATTCCAACTACGAATTCCATCATGACACAGAGACAAGTAGGTTGTTGATAGCCAACTAGTTTCATCAAAATATTCTTATTACAAAGCACATAAAAATAAACCACCTTCCAAGCCAGCGGTTTTCTGACTACTGACTAATCCGTTTTTGTCGTTGCTTATGGACATTTTGTGATCGTGGTGTAACCATGACAATGTTATGCAACTACTATTACGAAAGTGCAGCGTGGATAGGATGAGGACTATTCGATGCAGTTAGCAGCATCGATGTTTCGGCACCAGTTTCACCTAAGTAGCATAGTAGCGCCGCAGGTAAGTGTGCATCGGCGTGAACGTGATAGCAAGATGTAACAGCAGTCGTAAAACGTATTTTGCAGAATATTCCCAACAAAGTCATTCATTTTGTTATTCACACTGAATTTTCCTCTGACTGATCCTCAAAAGCTGTCTTTTCAACCCTGCGTTGATTTATGACTGTCTTATCATACGCGAAACACGCACCACGTCTAAACCATAAAAGATTCAGACAAATAGAAAATGAGCAACAAATTCTCACACAGATCCCTGCACAGGCTACGTTAGATTTTTATATCATTATTAACTCAATGTACCTTGATCTTTCGATTGTCTTGTCGACTGTCAAATTCATCAACGAAATCATCTAAATCTATTTTTGCAGCTCGTACCCTTTCAACTGAAAGTAGATCAACGTTACCCAATCTTTCACTGGTCATGGAATTTCCGGGAAATTTTTCCAGTAATTTAATTTTTGAAAAACTTCTCTCGCATGAAGCGCTGGTAACGGGAAGAGTTACAGCTACCAGTAACAACCAACCGCAGCTTTTAAAGTAGCTATAAAAAATAAAAATTGTTCCAGCGATATAGACAGCTTCGACGCCTTCCGAGGCCAATTCTTTGCCAAAGTTATTTCATATGTTAAATCATTTTCGCAAAATGAATATGATTTGCGAATTCTTTGAAGTGTTTTTCTGATAGAAATGTTTGACCTCCTGGGAAAAGGGGCTGAAATACGCGAACATTGCTTCTGAATCATTACAGAAAATCCGCACAAAATTCTGAGGTCGCAGGACATGTGTGGGTAGAGTTAAAACTGTAGTTACGAACCACTTATGTAAGATGTTTCGAACTCATTCACAAGGCAGTAGAACGCAATACTGCAGCCAAGATAAATTCGGATAAATTAACTGAAACCAATTCTTAATGCTTTCACAAATATTTACTACTGGGACAAGCAACAATCTGCTGGCAGGCATATAATCCAGTTCCATCTCACACTAAAACACACGAAAGATCAATCTTCCCATTTCTGTGACTGTTTCTTAGTTTCGAAATGAATATTTCCACACCGCGATCGCGGTCTGACTAAATTTCACGCAGGATGCGAGCATCTACTACAGTACAGATGTGTGTCGTCATAAACATCTCTAGCTACCCGACCGTCAAAAATAACAAAGCTTATCATGCATTTGGGGAATATTGAATGCAGGCTGGAAGGTTTCTGAATTATCGTTTAAAATATTGCTGGCCGAAAGTTATCTACTGACTACTGCATATGTCTAGGGTTGTCAGATGGCAGGTATTTCACCGGCCTTGCCGGTATTTTACTGCTAATTTAGCAAAGGCCGGTATTTTGAAATGCAGTGTCTGAAACGGGTATTGTGAAAATAAAATAATTTGCTGTAACTTAACTTTAAAAGGAACTAATGCAGAATTTCTCAAATCATATATTGGTCCTTGTAGTGAATCTTGTCAGGACAGTTTCTTCAGCGAAGTTTAGTTGCTGCTGTTGACGCAATCCTTGGTGCGATTGTTACGTCACACACACACCAAAATGTAACGAATCAGCCAAAATAGGGCAAATTCTTAATCGTGGCTTAATAATACTGATTGTCTCTGTTTTCCCTGTGCTGCTTACAAATTACGACACAGCTCAGATCTGGCGCTGTTGATAAAATGTTCGATATTTTCACAAAATGCGTTTGGCAACTCTGCATATGTCAACCAAACGAACTTAAATGGGAAATTAAGAAAAAAATTAGGGGGCTAAACGGGGGGCCAAGCAAAAACCTTGGGGGCTTGGCAAAAACCTGGGGGGCCATGGCCCACCCAGGCCCCCCTTAGAATCGCCACTGTTTGCGCCGGCAACCGTTTTTGCACCACACCGTAGCCAAAATTTTTACAGACCAGCCTTCAAGACGTGGCAGACCAATAACCCAAAGTAAAATAACACATTCAGCCCCTTGCGTGTGGGCCCATGCCAGTGTACAGACATTTCATCACACGTAATTTCATAACGTCACATTTAATCACTGACATTTAATCACTAGATAGTTAATCACGCAGACAATTAAAACCCAGACGTTTGATATCTTAGACGCTTTATTACTAGACAGATCAACACGCACATTTGTACACAATAAATAATTTTCCAGTTATGCACAATAAATTTCGTGCTCGCTCGTGGCATAAATCCTGCCGTCATTTACTGCCTTGTACACAACAAGATTGAACGATCGCATGCTGAATGAAGTAAAAAGGATGATTATTTTAGCTTATCCTTAGAGAGTACTGCTAGATTTTGAGGATGTAGCGATAAATGCTTTTAGATCAGCATTTCGAAGTGCAACAGTTACGGGTTGCTGTTTTAATTCGACACAACCTTATGCTAAAAGTTAACTAAATTGGTTACGAAAGAAGACCACGAAAAGAATGAGAGTTCAAGATTGGTTTTCGCTGCTTACCTGCTTTAGATATGGTTGCTTCATCCGACTTTGAAGTTTTTTTATACTAGCTGACAACATTCTTTGACATTAACAACGTGCAATTTTTGAAAGTCATCACTAGGGCAACCAATGTTTTGACCTAAAAACTTAAAATTTTGACTTTATAATTTACCAATTTTGTCTTTATTTTGACCTATAAATTTTCTGCGTTTGCGCTGCAAAATAAATCAGCGTTAGTAGGTGTTGAGGTCAACCCAGAAGCATATTCATGCAATCTAAGCTTCGAAATGTTACAAAATTTGGTTGTTTACAGTAACTAGAGGATGATATTTTGACAAGTACATTAATACCTACAGAAGAATCAAACCTGAGAGCATCATAAATCTGAAAGACTATATACATAATGGATTGAGCATTTACCAAAACAAGTACTGTAGACCACATTTATCGCCTACCACCCCTATCCTACTTAATATTCAATCGTCCAGTAGTGGGCAAAACAGTTTTATTACGTCATAAAACGCAACAAACCTATTATTATTACAGAATTGCAACTTGACTTGCAAAGCATACCAATATCTGCTGTTGCAGTTTCAATAAAATATCAGTAAAGAGAAAAATAACTGTTACAAGAAAATTTTGACCTAACGATAAATTTTGACCTAATATTACGTCAGAAATCGCAACAAACTTATTATTATTACAGAATTGCAACTTTACTTGCAAAAGCATATCAATATCTGTTGTTGCAGTTTCAATGAAATATCGATGAAGAGAATAAAACTGTATTACAAGAAAATTTTGCCCTAATGATAAATTTAGACTTTTTTGACCTAATAACTTGGGATTCGCTCATGGTATGAGCGTGAAAGTTGGTTTTCAGACGTTTCATAAACTTTAGAAACGGCTGAAAAATTTTGTGTTCATTGACATTTGGTTGCCAGGTCATCACTGCACATCATGGAGTTTTATGAAAGGACTTGAAAAAGATATGCAGATACAACTAACACCATTATAACAAAGTATCCAGTGATTAAAATGACTGATTAATTGTCACGTGATTGAATGTCACCAAACCAGGTAAGTGATTAATTGTTTGCGTGATTAACTACATCTAGTGATTAAATGTCTGTACTTAATTGTCCCGTGATGAAATGACGCGTGATGAAAAGTCACCGAACCCCAAAGCCACATCGGCCCAGTAAAAAATGCCTCACGGACAGGTACCGGGTCGAGGCTCGCGGCCCGGTGTTTGGCGAACCCTTGGTCCTATGATATTGAAAACCTGCATTCAGTCCAAGAGGAGTATCAGAAGTGAAATATCCACATACAGTAACTAAACAGTTTTTATCAATGCACAGCCGCTGGTGTGCACAGGGCCTAAGAGTGGGGATACAAGAGATATCGTACTCGTGCTTGATAGGTGCTGGGGCCTGGGAGGATGAGAGTAGGACTTCTGTAATCAAGCAAAAAATCACTAGTGCAAGACAGTTTCCAGTACAACAATTTGTTATTGTTAATATATTTCTAGATCTTAGCATGGTCGCAAGTTTTTTCTATGTTGTGTTCAGCATACAAACAAGCTATGCAAGTTTCTGGGAGAGCCCTAGAAGGCAATAGGGTCCGGTGTCGCTCTTCATACCGGCTGGTACTTCTTACAGACGCCCTGAGTGTGCATCCCGGCCTAAAAGTTTTTTGGCCTTTTACGAACTAAACAGATGTTTAGTTTCAAACTTGCCTGACCAAGTGATTAGCTGTTGGCCTAAAATTGACCGGTAAGCTACTTCATAACATCTTATTTTTGTCACCTTGATCTCCTGAAATCAGTAGTCAGAGAAAGCCATTTCCTGTACCGATATTCTTGCCAGTAGTGCCAGTACTATACCGATATTCTTGCCAGTAGTGCAAACTTTGTTCTTAAATGAGCTACAGTATCTTCTACCGAGATAGAAACAAAACAATGCACGTTTCACGTTGCAGCCTGACATGTTTAAAATACAGAACAGGTTTCACAGCGTAACTCTGTCGCTCCAGGCGCTGGGACCCTTGAGGTCCAATCAATCAGCAATATTTTTGACATTTTTTATTCACAAAAACAAAAACTGCATTTGAAGCTGGAAATTCTGTGTGTTTGAAGTTAAGTTAAAATAACCTTCACGATGGTTCAGATAATATTGCCCTTACCAAAACAAAAATTGCGAAAGCTTCCGAAAATTATAAAGAATATGACAATTTGACTGAACATGTCTCACTTCAAGGGTACCAAAAACTGGAGGGCAACTTTGTAGGAACGTAATCAGGCCTTGTGGTGATAGTACTGCCTTTTATAGCAAAAATGTAAACCGAACCTATTGCACCAATTTATGCAAAATTGATTGAACAGGAACATGGAATAGTAGATGACCTGTTATTGTTAGAGCAACCAGTAACTGATGATAACTTAGAGCAAGTAATAAAAGTTTTGGAAATGCCAGGTTTTCAATTTAGGCAAACTTTTCTGTGCAATTTCAATTAAATCTGAAATCTTGGCATCGATGGCGCATGGCCATGGAGTAACAAATTTCAAGGCTTTGAAAACTGAAAAAGATGTTTGAGTTTATGAAGTTTTCTTGTTTCACTCCGTCAGTTCAGACATGTTGAAGGCAAATCAAGTCTTAAACTGATGCTGGCGTTTCAAGAGCTCTCACAGGAAAAAAATAAAATGTGATTGTTATCAATGATGAATACCACAAAAGCTGCATAGAGTAGATACGCGTTGACTGTTCGATGAGAAAAACTTTTTTATCTGCTAGGTATTGCAGGGAAAGCAGAGCTTGTTTGCTTGTGTTTAACGAATCGCAAGCATGTTGTGGAAAGAAATAGAAAGTTGCCACAAAAACATACAATTACAAAATTTTGTTGCTGGTTGGCAAGTAAATTTTCAAGTTAAAGAAAATATACTGCACCTGTAGCAAAAGGCTTTGCACGTGTGACCACGATTAAGATTTGGGGTGACTCCGTTATTTTAATGCAAGGGTGGACAGAGTGAATTCTCCTTGAAAAGTAAACAAGTATTCATGATTCCATATATGAGTCATGCAACACTTTTACATCTGTTGCGAAGCAAACAATGTAAAACAATATAATACGTCCGTACAGATATCCGACACACACTACTCTAGCCAAAATAACGAATCAGTGTAGATATAAAAAGTTGGTTAGGATTGGCCGGGAATCCAAGTTTATAATTAGCGACATAGATTTTACACTCCCATGTCGTTTGTATACACGGACTGGGAAGAGCTGGCTCTTGAACGTGCCCTATCTCTTAGTTCCACTGCAGGCAATCGGCAATGCTTCCGAAGGAAGTCTGCAGTGCATTTCCTCATCTTTGCTGAACCGAGATTGTAAAAGATAGGATTGAGGCATTCCGAGAAACGCAGGAAAAAATACTCGATCATTCCAAACCAATAGTCGATCACTTTGTTCTCTTGTGTGTTGGCATGTTCTTGTACTGTCCAAAACTCGTAAGCTGTAAACAAATTTTTTGCAACCTATTTGTAGTTTTTTTTAATTGTAAAAAGTGCTGCCTAAACTCCTTGGACTTCAAAAAACGTTCAGCTCCTGTTTTGAATGTCACAAGCTGCCCCTACATTTTTACCTGTGAAAGGCACGTAACCAATCAGGAAAGACATCACAATCAGGACCAGTTGCAACATCGCTTGTTTTTCCTTAGCCAGCCTCTTCGGCCTTGTTTCAGTCGATTGACTGTGACGTATGTGCGATCTGACGCTGGCAGCAATGAGAGCGCTCATGATAATCACTCCAGTTGTCGGAGCGTACAAGAACATAGGATAGCAAACTTTTTGGTAAATTTTGTATTGGTCGTACCTGCAAATACATCATTTTTGAGTGGACTTTTGGGGCGCATAAATTAATGCAACAAGCAAAGATGCAAAGAGAAATCAAAAGAGACAAAATCGAAACGTATGTTCAGATAGAGTTGACATTTTATATTTGTGATAATCTTTCCTTATTTGTGGTTATTATGCAAAAAGTTTTTCAACTCTCGTTTGTTTCACTACGACCAGATACATTGATTATATAGTATTCGTTAAATGAAACATATTCAACACCGACTGGTTCAAACTTGATCAAATGACATTAAAATTGTGTAGTATACATTTACTTTCACTGATCTTCAAACAACAACAAAGCGTTTTCATTGCAAATTTCCGAATCAAACGAAACAGTAAATACGAAAGCAGTGTGAAAGATTTGAATGACTTGTAATACATACCACTCCATTATGACAGTGCATGCTGGCCACTTTGCGTTTGGTAGGTCGCTTAGACGGTCAGGAACTCGGGCTCCGAAGAAAATAGCGAAAGGAATGAAACCGCATAGGAAGCAAATGATCCAGATCGCTCCAATCCAAATCTACATATTAGCAATACCTGGCTAGACAACGTCAACAATCTCAAAAATAGAATTGCTGACTGCTGCATTTCAACTTAAATCACACTCAAGGATAATAACAAACACAAGAAAAAATTAATAAAAGCAACGTGCAGAAAAATTGCAAGATTTGGTGTCCGCATGATCACAGGATAATCCACTTCGAAAAAGGGAAACAGAGCATCTGATGTGAGTTGAGTGTCTTCTCTGCTGTAGGCCTAGTAGGTTTTCCATGGCCATCAGTCTCTGCTGAAAGCCCTCGTGGGTTTTCCATTGCCGTCAGTCATTGCATTTGTGCAAGGATGAGCACAACTAATGATTTGGAATGAATAGTCACAATTAATGATTTTGCACAAATTGTTTTTATTTATGCCGCAAGTTGCACGCTTTCAACAGGTTAATTTTCGTTTACCCAAAGGAATATTTTAATTTAAAAACAAAGGCTTCATGGGCTACAAGTTTGATCAATCCAAATGAAATATGCGGGAGCCGGGAAGTAGTTCCGAATGACTCTGAGACATTGTTTTTTGCCAATGAATCAGCCTCCACCAGAAATCTGAAGCATTGACATTACGATTTGACTGTTGTCAAGCGAAATTTCTGACTTACGACGTTTCTGACTTCACGCCATGTGCGCATGCACAGATTAATATTATATATATCAAATACGCTGAGAAAACTGTTAATTAGGGTTGGGGTGTGGTGTTTAGGTACGTGTATCGGGTAGGGTTTGGGTTAGGGTTAGAAAAAGAAAAATAGTTGAGGTATAAGACTAAGTCCAATATTTTTCAGAGGTTGCAGTTATTCCCATACTGTAGCTTGTTCTGGGTATCTGACATCCAACCAAAAAAAATTAATTTACACTACACACATCAAAAACTAATTGCCAAACGTTTTACCTTTACTCGGAGAAGCAAAATAACTGACAAACAATAATAGGTCAAAAATTTGGCAGAGGTCAGAAATTTCGCTTGACAACGGACGTCAAAGTTCAAAACTGATTATATTTCTTGAAAGAAATTGTGCGTAGCTAGAGATTAGAGCATCGTTCAAATGACTTTTACTAACCAACAGGATGTGCATATTTTGTTTAGAATTTCGTTGATCCAAAAAAACAAAGCAATTTCAAAAAGGAGAACATTTTGTCGAACCATTGCAATTAAAAATATGACTGGAAGTGTGTACTGTTGGTGTTTAGCTTAATCAAAATTCAACTGGTAAGCAGCAATATACAGCAGTTACTCGTTCCAAAAGGAAGAAGAATCTTTTCGAAAATTTAGTGCGAATTAAAAGGCGATTGTGTTTCCACCAGTAGAATTCGTGCAGCTTTCATTTGTGCAGTGAAACTTGGAAAAGCTTGAAAATTAAAGAAACTCATTCGAGCATATCAGCTAATCAAGACATGTAAAAAAGAATACTGATCCGCCCACTGCATCATCGCGCTTCGGCCAATACTGAAAAGAAATCTTGAGAAAGAATTCGGTGCAGAAAGCCCCAAACACTACAAAACAACAAACTTGCAAATGAATGTAATTGCAATCGTTGTCCTGGCAAAGATGTCCAAACAAAACCATGATAACACTCTACAAACAGGCACCTCCAACGGAATGTTAGTGCTTCAACTTGAACCGATGCCAATGATTTGTGAAATTTGTGAATTGAAGTCATCATAAGGAGTTCATGCTGAATAAACTTTTTAAATTATCTATTTCTTCTTTTCTTTCACGATGTATTTTATTTTTAATCTCATATTTAATTGTAAAACCAAACTATAACTCATAGAAACAAATTAGGAAATACCTGCGTATGAAAGATTTTCACCTCTCTAAGACTGATTGCAGAATTCACCATTCCACACTGAAATATGTCTCCTTCAAGTAATATCTCTTCAAAATTAGAAGCAGAAGACTCAACAGTCAGCGATTTAAACAAAATCACGTTCGACGTTTCGAAAATATTTTTTTCGATTCCCAGCAAGACCTCATGAATGATCAACAGATTACAAATTTAATGAAGTGATTCAAAAGTTTGCAAACATTTCAAATCATCAGTGGACGTTTGTATCAGTCGTTTGAAGCTCATGGTGTCGACAAGGAACAATGAAGTTGACAATGAAGTCTTAATTGCAAAATGTACTGATTGGCCCCTTGCTTGCATAGACAGCATCATCAGCATGTTTTGTAGTATGATGTTCGGCGTTTTGTTCGTTGAATTTTGTTGAAGATGATAACAGCTGCTTTTCAAATGGCCAGAATGAAAGCATTCAAGTCATTGGTATTTGCTCCTTTGTTTCTAATAAGATTTGCAAGACTTCCATGTTTTATCCTACTTTCCAAGTTTCATTCTAGTTTCAGGAAAGTTACTCGAAAAAGTAAAATTTTAAGCACGATGGAGGTTATTCGCATTTGGCAGCAGTAAACAAATGCTACCGCCGGGTGTCGGTGCGGTATCGGTTCAAATGTCCAAAGCAGCCGAATTTCAAAACAAACCTCTTCGCAATTATATGCGTTAACATGGTGGCATCGCTCATCAGTTTTATTGGAGTTCGCACTAAATTACCCTCACCTTGGCGTGCACAAATTTCATTTTGTTGAACGTGATCGGATACTGAATTGAAATATACCGGATGATGGCGAAAGACAGTATGTGGAGCGCGGTTACGTAGTTGGTCATGATATCAGCTGCCCAGTAGAACTGCAAAATAACGAATTGACCAATGGTATCATTAGAGGTGGGCTTGAGTTTACATAACTCCCANGACTTGATTTCGCNATTTGTATCTTTTTATGCCGCAGGTTTGGTCAATTTTCTGTGAATGTTCACGTCTGGTGACTTTTACGGTAATTAGTAAAAATTAGTTTGTTTCTCAAGCCAGTCAGATTCAGAATCTAAAGAGTCATAGCGACATTACGTTCATATTTTCGTCTCAACGTGCTATGGATACGTGCTCATAAAAATTGTTTTACGCATTGAAACAGTCTCAAAATCACGGATCAAAGTTGTCACTATTCTCTACACAAAAAGCAGCATGATGACAGAAAAGAAATGAAAAAATAAAAAGAGAGCATAAAATGCCACATGAAAAAGCTTCCGAGTTCATACTTACTTCTATACTGATTATAGCACTGTCTGTGCACACTGCACCAGTAACAAAAATCAGCACGCATTGATGTTA
>JGI24021J15306_10010717_pt1 | contig 11390 bp, 5 predicted proteins | sample Ectturendosymbi1_FD_15306 | JGI IMG/M metagenome (IMG submission 15306)
TTAGGCGAAGATCCGGATTAACCGAAGATGGTTGTTTCTATAGCCTGACGTCATTTCGGTACTGAGATATCGGTGAGAATCGTTTAAAATTGAACATATTTGCGACACAACAGCAGATTTTCGCAGGAGCAAAACGAATTTATTGATGTATTTACAATGCATGGTACATCAGATGAGTTATCGCCATATCCAGGCAGTTAGGAACAATCTTACGTTAATAATTTTTTTAGATTACTTGGCTGCGAAAAAATCTGGGGTTTTGGACTGATGCATATACTTTTTACTCTATTTGGAAGGTAATGCCCTCCAAACATTTTACCGAGCACAACACGCTCAGGGGTAATGCTCTACACTTCACACGCAAATTCAACACTAATCAATACACTGACACTGGTGCGGCGGCGTTCCTTCAGCGAAATGTTCAACGTGATCAGCTATGCTCGTGTGTGATGCAATAATCGTCTCTACGATTAGTCGAATGTTGCGTGCAGTTGCTGCCGCTGTTGTAATAATCCTAAATGTTCGTTGTTGATCTTGAGCATACATCTGTTGCGTCTGAAAGCTGCCGAATCTTTCTTGAAGACCAGTCAGTGCACTTAATTCACTGAAAAATCCGGATTACGAGATGTGAAAAGAGCAGAATTTATCCGGTATTGGCGAAGATCCGGATTAAAAAATCCGGATAAACCGAAGATTTTTGTAAAGAAAAACGAAAGAAATCATTCGCACCACCAGTTTTATCCGGTTTTGGCGAAGATCCGGATTAACCGAATCCGGATTAAACGAGGTTTACTGTATTCAAATCTGAAATTTGTTGAAAAGCATATGAGATTACGTTTGTCTCAATGAATTGCTTGCACTTGATAAAATGCATTTGCACAAGAACAATGAATAATACTTTTTCTGTATACCATTATTTTGTTTGTTTTATTTATTTTACGATCAAATTAGAAGGTAGGCCCTCCGCTAACCTTCCGCTGGAGCACCTTACTGGATAACTTCTGTGTTTTGCGGTGCCCCGGCTTTCATTGTCTTGGAGTACATCTGGCGCAATTAACGCAATACCACTAAATAAATCTGTCTATCTTTCCTCTAAGCGCGGCATTCTTAAAGCGACTCCTTAACCAAATTAATTGACCATCCTTGCAATAGGTAATTTTAATTAGAACAAGCTTAACACATTTTAATAAGAATGTACAATAGTAACGGTGTTAGAAACTGGAAATAGCTTCTGGAAATTAGTCAGCAAAGATAGATTTCCCAAACTGAAAGATTTCGCACTAAAAATACATTCAACGTTTGGAAACACATACACCTTTGATAGTTTTAAAACTTGTGAGTCTGTTATTTTATAAATCATTTGTTGGAAGTGGCCCAGAAGTTGCCACGTTTTTGTAAAATAGCCCGTAGGTCAAAAGTAGTTGGCCCACGCTGGCCTAGTCATTGGGTGGGCTTATCAACATTAAATTTTGGCGATTGAAGTGAAGAACTCTGCAAAGTTAATGTTGCTCAGTTTCATCAGAACTGCTGATTTTCTGTATGACGTCGTGTTGCCGGAAAATGCCCTTCTTGAAGCGAGATGGTGCAGTTGGGGTGTTGCGTGCGTAACACAGAGCTCAGATTGTAGGTTTCAACTGCATGTAGAGTGCATCAGAGCCAGGCGATAGGCAATGTGGTTTTCGTAGAAGTTTCCTATCTTCAACGGTAGGCCTCCACTTAAGATTTGCAATCATAGAAAAAGCCATTTCAGCAGTAAAAGCTTACAAAAGGTGTTGCTCTCATTTGGATGAATTTGAGGCATGAACCTCAGTCTGAAAACCTAACGCAACGGCAGACAATATGTTTTGATATGATTGTGGTGAAGGCATTTATTAAAAGGGGCGTTAATCGAAACAGTTGCACAACTTGGCAATGGTTGTACTGAATAAAGTTGTTCAAGGCAATTACCGGAGAACGCAAGACGTTGTAATCGCTGCTGCACACTAAAAAGGCCTATGTCCCACCTGGCAGGTTTGGTAATGCAGTTTTCGAAATAGACGTATGTTGATAACGAACGAAGGCAAGTGCTAACATTATGCACGTGTTATTTGATGAAGCCCAGTAGCTAGACCAAGTTTGCAGGTCACGATGAAGGTTGCAAGCCAGTGCTCAACCACAGCCGGTTTTAAGCCTATTTCACTTATTTTTTGAAAATGAATCCCGCACCAATAGAGTGCCAACAGAGTTAACTTTTGACGCTTTTTTTATTCTAACCCAGGGACGCCAGAAAGCGGGTGCATTTCCCCCTGCCCTTTCATAAAGGCGACAACGGGGGCGGAGGCACCTTTTTATAAAAGTATCATGCGTAATTTCATAGTTTGCCAAGATCAAATTTATTACAGTTGTTCGCGAACCCAGAAACTTCAGAATGATTTTCTATAATTTCTGGTATTATTTTTGAGGTCAACATCGTTCCTGAACAGAAACAAGCATGATTGGTAACGATTTTGTTGTTTTTTATAAGTTTTCATTGCCCTCAACTTTTTTACTACCTTCCCCTGCCCTACCGCTTTTCTGGCGTCCCTGATTGAAACATTACTGAAACGTGAAGTAAACAATAAAACGTCCTTTACATCATTGAGATCATATTATCGAACTTATTATCATAGCGTGCAATATGCAGTATATACACTTTTATTAGTTAAAGATGGGAACACTACACGAAAATTTTTACATCTATAAAGTAGGCATGCCACCATCACACCCCTTAACTTTTTTTTTTGATCCCCTGGAATGAGCAAATGATTAAAGTCAAGTGGTGGGCTTAGCGGAGACTAAAAACTAACAAGGAAGAAAATTTGACGAAACATGCCGGGTCTATAGATGCATATGAAAAGAAAGCACCAAAAATAGGAAAAGTAATTATGGGGACGGTGGCGACAAGCATAATAAGCAAGATAAACGAAACACAAAAAAGTTTCGAAGAACAGAGATTACACTAAATTTAAAACGGGCCTTCACATTAGCTATAATTTTAATGTTCCTTTTGTTTGCTGCGTTTATATCAAGAATGGATATTTTATTCTTGGTAGTGATAGAACCATTAGGTATTTCCAAGGTTGTGTAATTAGTGAATATACTTATGGCTATAATTTACTGTACTTGTAGCTGCTTGACTGACATTTCATAGATGTTTGATTTATATTTATTTAGATAAAATTTTCAAATTGCTTCTTTTTATTACTCTGTCTATACAGTATTTTTTGAAATGCAAACACTCTGAAATAAGCCTCAATAGGTTTGCACGAAACCTCTCACTGTTAACTTGAAGATCGCATCTAAACCTTTCAGTATGGATAAAGTCAATGNACACATGATAAACATATCAAATCAAACCTCTTGATGGTCAAAAGATTATATCACCGACCATANCACACTACGTAGTTNTTGGAGTAGCTGTGTATGTACAGCATAGCGTTGAAAGTGGCAGTGTGTGATGCATGCAGCAAATCCTTATTCACCAAAAAAAGTAGAATCAATAGCGCCAGTTACATTCACCTCTTGAATGGAGTTTTCCGATGTTTGTGGTCAAGATGATAATATCTTTTAAAAGGCAACATCTAACCCTAACTCAGTAATTTTCCTTTTTTTACAGTCAGTTTCACAAAAAAGTTTGCCTTTGTTGAAAATAGAACAAGAGATTTCCTTTCCCGATGTTGAACCTTAGCATAACCCACAGCAGGGGTTGCAAATTTATGCATTCGATGTCGAGTGAGGTTCAGCTTTTAGATGAAAGCAATTGATCCAGCATGTATGAAAAAGAGAACACCCTTTTGGATTTAGTGAAGTTTAACAATTATATTTTGCCATTAAAAAATCAAAGCATTTGTTAGTGTCTTCAGACGTATCTCTAAGCAGTCTAAGGAATCGATGATTATATCAATTTGTTTAACCTTTTTTGTCTTACGGATTACTTGGAAAAATCTTCAATGCATCTTCAGATTGTTCAATGTGTATGCATTCTTTCGATACCTTACTTGTTCAATTTGTAAACCAATAAAATGCTTTCATAGCTGTACACTGACAATACCTCAAAAATAATTAATTTCGTGAAAACGCCTTGCTTACAACTATTTTTCCTCAGTGTAAAGATTACTGGTCTCATTCTATGCGGGCAGGGCTGGCGAATCTGGGGGGGGGCGCATGGGCATAGGTCCCACTTTTTCTGGGGAGTACCTTTCGAATTGTCGAATTTTGCTAAAATAAGTTTAAGCAACACAAGTAGTATTGGGTCCATTGTTAAAGTAAAGCGTCTAATGAAAAAACTGTCCATACTTTTATAAACATGCACTTGTTCCCCCTACTTTGAAAAAGGTTCCTCCACCACTGTAATGCAGGTCTGAAATTAAAGTTGTCAGCAAAGGTGTTTTCATGTTTTTTGGCGCGGAAACTCGTTGGTACAATTCTTTCTCTCTTTTACCCTACTCAGGAACAGACCCCACGAGGGGGGTGCAGCCGGGCCGCCGTCCCGGGGCACACAAGTGTCTAGGGGGCCCATGAACCTCAAAGTTCAAAAATGAAATGGGCAATTATGCACAAAGTTTTTATTGTTATACTTTTATTTATAGAGTCTTGGGCATATTAATTGACTGAAGTTGTTTTTCTCAGTCGTTATACAATGTCTCGCTGTTTCTTTTGGCGTGCGTTTGGTAAAATCTCAATTGCTGCTGTTGCACTGCTACTTTGCTAGCCCAATACACTAAGCACAGCGTGACGTGGCAAAACAGTCAAAAATACGCTTTATGACGCCACATACGATTTTATTCCGCTCAATACTGTTATAGAATCAAGCCAGTTTTTTCTGTTGTGTGTGGTTGAGATTTACACATGTGAGAATTTCTGTGATTTTTAATGGCAGATATCCCACCTAAGCAGCGAAGTCCCATTGTTACGCTTACGCAACACTAAAACTATATCCAAACAGCCATTGAAAATTGCAACAAGTGTGCAAGCTAGTCTTCCAGCAGAACTATCTGAGATTGCTGTTGATCGTGAAGTATTTCGAGTCCTCCTAGGGCTGCTGCCCCGGCGACTCTCCCCAAAGGAAAAACCGGCACGAAAATGAGTAAATGAATAAGTATGTACGCCTACAATGAACCTCGTATTCAAATAATTAAGCATATTTGGACGGAAACTTGCGTTTTTGCGAAAATCAGTTAAAAGTATCAGACATCAGAGGCGCAGCCAGAATGAGGCCGAAGAGGTCATAGCCCCCCGAAAAAACTTGTTAAGATTTTTCGCTGGTGTTTTATATCAATCTCAACTCTTCGAAAACAAACGGAAGGAACGGCCGAAATCATGTAGTTTCTTGTTCTCTCACTGACCAAGGTATGACGTGAGTTTTTGCGATTGGATGCGAAACTATGTGACTAAAGCATGCAACTTTGTTAGCAAAGTTGCCAGTTAATGCGGACACGACGAGCTGAGATGTAGCCTGAATGAAATGAACGGGCGCAGCTTTCTTGCAAAGGAGTACAAATTCAGATGAGACATTTTTGAGAGGATTATTTGCATGAAGTATTGACGAACCAAATAGAAACATACTTGGTCAAGATATGATCAACCTCAAGCGCACCACGCAATTGAGTATTATGTAACAACGCAGTTTCTCACAGCACGGTTGGCATTGTTGCTACGGGGTATGAGATGCCAGGTAGTGATATAGGGTCTCAATTTTGAAATGTACAGCAAGTCACTGTCAGCGCAGCACACAAACTTTGTTAATATCACATTTCGTACAATTCAGAGCGCAAATACAACAAATAAATAGCAGGGAAGCAATGACTCGTCACCAAACAGCCATGGTGATTTTGTGTGAAAGCTGATGTTCACTCTTCTTCGCTAGTCTTGAGAGCAGAATATGACAGCTGGTTATTTACATGGTGCAGTGAGCCAGTACAGGGCCTCCAAGACAAACTTTTTTAGGCGGAACAAAACCCATTTGGGGCCCCTAAGACTTGCAAAATCATTTTGAATTAAATAAAAATTGAGGCTAATTAATGTGCATCATACTTCAACAAGAAGTGCTCGTTTGTTGATCATATGAAACATTACGTTAAAACATAACGGTACTCAAGAAATGTGACATGTTACCATTTTTAAAAAATGACTTTCAAGTGTTAATAGTAAAATCTAATCAAGGAAAAAATTAGAAAATAAATCATTTAACCAGGGTTTTCTTAAGGCGTTTTAGGGACCAGATTCGGGTCTCCAGAATTTCAAATCGGGTCCCTAGAATCAGAGAAATCGGGTCCCTACCGATCCATACCGGGTACCTAACATTTTCCTTTAAAAAAACCTGATTTAACTATTATACTGTATAAGCGATCTTCTGGTATTCTTATTCGCAAAATTTCTAATACCGCTATCAAAATCAACTTGTCTGGCAATGCTAGACTCAGTGTTTAATCTTGCTAGGTCACCAAGTTGAGTTTGTGACATAGTAGACCGCAAATAATTTTTTACAAGTTTAAGCTTGCTGAAAAATCTTTCAGCAGATGTCACTTTAGCTGGAATTGTCAAGAATATTCTCAAGCTATTGCAAACATTTGGAAATAATTCACATAAGCCACACGGGCCACAAGGGGGCGACCACTGCTTTAAAGCATAATCGAAATAATATAAGTGGTTAGTTTCTCCTGTATGTTTCGAAATCTTCAGATTTCTGGGTATATCCGCTAATCCTAAACTCACATTCGATTCGACCTTGTATCAGCTTCCGGCGCAAGTTCACCAATCAGCAAAATGCACAGCACACCTTCGCGGTGCACTATAAGCGCTTGTGTCCTGCACTGCGGTTACTTGTTAATTTCAAACTTTTCAGTTATTATCTTACACATATGCGGAACATTCGAGCGCTACTGCTGTTAGATCAGATTGTATTGTGAACTAACATGTTTCAAATCATATTTCATTTGAAGTATCTCCTAGTTCAAAACTCTTTTGATTATTAAAGTTTTAATTAAAGATTTGTTTGAAAATGTTTAAAAATGAAAGACATAAAGGAATATTCAGTTAAATGGACACACTGGGACAGTAATCGTGAATGTCTTAAATTCGACAAAGTATAGGCAAACCTTCAAGTTCAACAATAATTACTGCTAATAATTATCAATGCATCTTATCAGGGAAATGCACTGCCAGCAATTCACATTAAAATACATCACACTTCTTACCAAATCCTTTAGGCCAAACCAGTTTTATCACCGAGCGGGATTAATTTCGCTACATCATTCCGAGTGTAGAAATAGCAAACACTCAATCGTTCCTTCAAAAGGCCCGTAAATAGGGGAGTAGCAGGGGGCTAGGGCCACCTTAGATGATTTTTTGTACCCCTGGAAAAATGTGCTGGACAAAGTTATAGAAATTGTACCCCACTCAGAAAACTCTTCGCCCCCTTGGTGGCTCAAGCTGGTTACGGGCCTGTCTTTCTGTTTCAGGCCCCTCCGCAGCTGTCAGGCCTCGGAACAATGTACATGCAGGACCCCTCTCATAGCCCCTGAGCCAGTAACCCAAACTCTGAGCTACGAGTTAAATAGATAGAGACACTCCGATTGTGTCTTTTTCTTAAACATTCACACACTATTGCACTTATTTGCAACGTTGCCAGTCACAACAGCAACAAACGAACGTTCATTTTCAACACTTCAACGGTTGCGAGCCTATCTACGCAGCACTATGGGGCAAAACAAGCACGTAAGTAATTAGCTAGAAAAGTTTTCGGCCCCCCTGTAACAATGGTTTGGATATACTTTGAAACTATCGGACACAGACCCGTAACCACGGGGGAAGGGGCGCGAAGCCTCCCCTGCAAACCTTTCCCCCCCTCTTGGAAAAATCTGTTGGGCATAGTTGAAAACTATTGGACATAGTTTGAAAACTTTTGGCCCCTCTCAGAAAACTCTTCGCCACCACTGGCGTCCCAAGCTGGTTACAGGCCTGAGCGGACACAGCTTAAAAATTTTGGCACCTCTCAGAAAACTCTTCGCCCAACCTGGTGTCTTAAGGTGGTTACGGGCCTGGGCAAAACCGTCTGATGGATTGGCTTTTTTGACGAATAATCGCAATGCGACATTGATCCTGAGATGGTTATCGACGAGTTGCTAAAAAAAGAAAGGCAGACTGAATTTTATCTTTTAATTGTGCTCGCAGGTATTTTGTAAACTCTAAATTTAGCTATTGACATCCTCCGGTTTGTGCCTATGAATCCACTTACATCATTTTAGTTGATTTTGACTTATTCAATAGGCATAATCAGTGATATTCTAGAGCAGGGGTCGGCAAACACCGGACCACGGCCCGGTGCCGGTCCGTGAAGAAATTGTTACAGGACCGTGCGGAACCAAGGCCAAATTGGTCTAAAAGTGTCTAGTACGACTGACATAAGGAACAAACTGCGGGTGCCATTGACTGCCATAATCCCCATAGGTTGGAGAATCTTACTGCGGCAAAGCAAGCCCAGATCTCTCACTGAATCAGTACCGTGATGCCTCACGAGTTGTAATAAGTTTGCATGTGCCAAACATTCATTATTTTATTGAGGGCCGGTCCGCAAAATGATGCCAGGCTGAAACCCGTCCGCAGTGCAAATAAGGTTGCCGACTCCTGTTCTAGAGGACAACATTACACGGCGCTTCGCTTTCTGCTACTCTTAATGTTTATTGAAAACTGTTTGGTTAACAACTGCTTGATAATGATCACCGCGAAAGCAAACGTTTTCTTGTCTTTGTTAAAATTTATCGATGCCGACTGGTAGAAGATATTTGACGTCATATCCTGTTATAATAGAACAGAAATTGACCAGTGACATCAAAATGATCTTTGTGCAAAATACCTAAGTTTGAAATCTGACGACGTCAGTGACTGGCCCCTCCCGAACAAAATTCCTGGCTGCGCCCCTGTCAGACATAGAAGGAAAAATGGTGTTGACACCTTAAAGCACCACCACGACACCCTTACAAAAACCTTAAAAAACACTGATACTACCCATGGTTTCTTGATGTGTAACAAATTTTGGGCGCTTTATTACCTTAGCATTTCAATGTGATTTTAAGTAGGCTACAAAACCTGTTTGGCCAGATAGGACCACCGATGCCTTATATGTGGAGTCTTCCTACACCATGACTTTACAGTATATGAAAAAAACGGATCTAACACGTGCATGACGTTTTCTACGCACAAATAAAAACTCCCTCTAAAAAATCCCCTTTTTGGTGGCATAAGTGCATAAAATTTGTATGATATGAATGTTTCGCCGCGCAGACATACTTTTGTTGCAAAGGTGATTAACAATGGAGGTATATACGTAAAAATAGTTTGGTCTGGAAATAACGGATGTCACGTGTTCCAAGAAAACGTAATCAAATTTTGGGTAGCATTATACCCTAATTTTCCTGACTCATATAGTACAGTATTTGAAGGTTTCTTGAGCAGGGCTCAACTTGTAATGCGTGGAAATTCATTAAAAGCTGTGTTTTTTTTTCTAGTTCTTTTATCTGTGGAATGTCTTTATTACAACATTGTAACCGCTTAAACCTTATGCTGAGTATACAGTACGTTGTCCCTAGCAAAATCAATCATTCATTGATGATGTGAAAACTTAATTGACCGCCGGTCCACAATATAATTCCAGGCTTATACCAGTCCGTAGTGCAAAAATGTTGCTCCTGCTTTAGACAAAACTCATCCTCTGTGTCGTACAAAGACATTGTGAACTCACAAACTACGAAGTTGGAAATTTGTGCTAGCATGTTGCTCTAAGTGAGCATTAGCTTTCACAGAATAGTAATTCTAATTATTATTTTATTTGATGTCTTCGCATGTGATGGGAAAGCAAACAAAGAACTTATTCACGGTAACAATCATTTTCTTCCGTTATTTAACAGTGGTGTTGCTCTATGTTCGGTTGCGCTTATATGTTGTAATGTCAAAAAAGGCTTTAATATGTTGTTATTGGTTGCTATGCATCCGAGGCCGACCACTAACGGACATTGCCAGCAAGCAACTGAAGCAAGTAATGTAAATCTGAGTTATACAACTAGCTATTTCGGCTAACACGGATGGTCAGAAGATAAGACAACGAATCATTTGATCATTTCTTTTTGCTTGTAGGTTACTATCGTACATCAAGTGGCCTATTTGTTATTTTAGCGAATATTAGAAAGAGGCACTGAAACCCTTGGACGGTTGTACACAGGGCCGGCCCTTAGCCGATTGGACCGATTGGTTCCAATCGGTCCCCGCGCCAAAGGGGGTCCCGCGTTACGCCTTGTACTAGCCTCGCAAAATTTCACTTTCAATCGAAGCTGTTTGTGTAGTGCCGGCGCGGGTTATTTTAAGCGTGGGCCCATTGCCAACGAAAATCACAGTCAACTATTTTTTATTGCCCTAATCCTCACAATTCGTTCTTTGATCGTAACAATGGTAGTTGTTTTTCGGTAGTGTGTAGTCAAGTTTTTTTCAATCGAAGAGTGCGTTTTGAAACATATAGTATTTTCAAAAGCTAAGACAGAGAGGACTTAAGCTCTGAAACTGTTTTCTGTTGCGGTTATAAAGGTTTTGTTTTTGGCAGCTCAAGTTTCAATAGTTGCTGCAAGATACGGTTCGATAGTTATTATTGTTTCAGTAGTTACTGCTAATTGTCTTCTGAAGGTTAACTGTAGTTCACAATTGCAAATGTGTGCTCCTTATTCAGTCTTATTTAATTTCCCTCTCGTAGAAACAAGAGGCAATCTGAGATTGGCGAAATCGTTTGAAATAAACCTATAGTAGTTTAAATTATGCGAACTTAAATAACTATTACCCATGTGCAAAAAAAATGGTTTCTTGAAAAACAAAAAAAAATTTCGTTACGACTATTAACAATGCAGGCATTTGCAAAGAAAGAGAAGTGACAGTTAAAATTACGTTACGACTATTGACAGTGAAGCGAAATAAGCCACATAATGTTGTTGTGGTGAAAGTTGCATTATGAAGTACAGTACTACCGGAACAAGGATTATGGCATCACTCTCAAACAGCTGGGCGTTGTAATTTCTGAGCTATAGTCTAACATTCTATTTGAATAAGACTGGGGATAGTGTTGCATAGTGTTGTAATAGTGTGTGTAATAACCTAACTTAATACTGTATCAAACAATATGCAACTTGCTGCTGAATACTGATCCATTGATATTGTTGCGATCAGAAATCCCTAGCGGCATATGCGCAAAGCTTCGCACTGTGGCAGCAAGCAACAATAGAGTTCACATGCCACAATCACTCTATTATTGCTTGTTCGCGCCACATATGTGTATGGTGTTGTTCTTCACGCACATCCCGTTCGTGGTGAATCACACAATCAACGCAACACCA
>JGI24021J15306_10010718_pt1 | contig 11390 bp, 7 predicted proteins | sample Ectturendosymbi1_FD_15306 | JGI IMG/M metagenome (IMG submission 15306)
AATGCTCGAAGCAAGAAACACTCTAGATAAAAACTTTTTGCGTGCTCCCAAATGCAAATAGCACAAGGTTTTGAGTTATAAAGACCACATTTAGAAAGTGGCAAGACTGAAGCTAAGCTCAATCTGTTTATCGTGGATCACTGTTCTCTAAACACATGCCAACATTTGGAAGAGACTGTCAAAAACTGTTTGTCATACAAAGGAGGTAAGCTTGTTACGTTGCTCCAAATCTCGAAGGAAAGAAAATTGTCTGCCCAAACGTTTAGTGGCTTACCCCAAACTTTCAACCGTTGTCCAGCGGTAGTGAGCCCAAGAACAAAAATTGATACAAAGCTTTACAAGATTATTTTAAACACCTCAAAAATACAGCAGCAGATTTTTAGTAGAATTCCACTACTCTTAGCAGATTTTAGCTGAAAATTTGTGACAAGGTTGTGAGCAGGATCTAGCAATTTTTCGTGACACCATTCAGCAGATTTAGGTGAAAACTATCTGAAAACAGTGGTTATGGTCAAAAATCTATAATTAATTCGTTGTTAAATTGTCAGGTAGCTTAATCGGGAAGACAGAACAGTGCCTACACAAGGACTGTAGGCTACAAGTAGCACTTGGGGAAACCAGGAATTTTGCATGCCAAGACGACCTTCCCCACTTAGCAATGGCATAAAATTTGGGAGCAAGGTTACGCCACCTAAAATGAGACCTTCTTTCCCCACCTACTAACTCCATGAGAGAGAAAAAAAATTAATACAAGGGCATTGATTACGCGCTAAAGATCTACCACATTTGGACAAAAACCAACAAGCCACAAGCGCCTTGCTTTAAAGCAAGACAAAAAACAAATGAAGGTCTGCCAAGGTCTTTCAAGCACTGTGCACTTTGTGGTTGCCATGGAAAACATAACAAAACGATGATACTATGTGTTTTACAAATAATGAGCAAAGCAAAACCTTCATGTTCATTGCAAAAGGGAGATATGCAAACTATGGCATTGTCTAATATGCCATGAGTATAATGCATTGTTGCGGCCGGGTCTTATTTTTCGAGTGAGATTCGAGTCACAAACACTGTCTATTCATTTAGAGTCATTGTTGGGCAAGCTCGAGTCAATGTTAAGTCAGATAAAATCAAACATATCCCTGTTTTTTTTATGTCTACATACTAGAATGTTCACAACCTGGCTAACAGAAAACCTTTTTTTAAATCGTTGAAAGTTAAACGTTTCAAACATGTTTTTAAAATATTAACTCTTAATTGGGGGCAAGTTTTTACAAATAGCCCATAATACCAGCATAATGTTTTCTCTTTATATCAGGAGTCCATTGTTCAATCATGTAAAGCAGCATCAAACACTTGATTAAAAATCTACCGTTATTAGTGGGGTTACTTGTATTTAATCGTAATATGCTTTTAGGCTAAGTGTGAATCTAACACGTGATTACCGTATAGGATTGTTTTCCACGATTGTTAGCAGAGCTACATAAAATGGTAGAAATGTCCTAGCAAATGCCTTTCATTCATTTTTTATATTTGTAACGTCAGCAACAAACATACTTTCCATTTACTTGCAACTGCACAAACCTCTTCCCCGAAACGCGATTGTCATTTACCTGTTTACTTGGCTCCGATCGTGGGACTTGAATTGTCACTTCTTAACTGTAAGCCAGGCATCCCAAGCCTTTTCACATTGTACCCACAACAAAATTTTTTCTGACCACTTCCCCCTAAATTGATAATCAAGAACTAGCTTCCAAACGTTTCGAAAGGAATTTAGTTTTTTTTATTGTAAAGGAAATAAAACATATGTTCAAGAAAGGATGTTACAGATTGACATGTTAATGTGCTCTACAAAAAATAATAATTTGCCTGAAATACAAAAGGTAGAATATAAAGAAATTAAAGGTGTATTGACAAGAGTTTGTCAATATATAGTTATTCGAGCAAAAACTTCTGAAAGCTCAAAACTGAGAAGAATAGATTGCAGTTTATATTTACGCAATTCGTTAATATTATGACACGTAGGTTTGACCCTTCCACTACAGCTTGCCTCACTTTTTTGTAAAGCTTTGCAACACCATACCTCCCCAACCGATTGAGCTAGAGATCTGTTCAAAATCCTCGACGGATTCAGCAAGTCTTGTAGCTCAGATTTTAAAAAAAATTCGTTTTGGGTTTGGCGTTTTTTGGGGTAACGACATAATGGGGGGATGTTTTTGCCTTTTTGGATAAGTTTACCTGGTCCTGGGCGCCAAGCCACGGAGTCATTTTTTTGGCTCAAGCTTTTTTTGGAAACTAGGCTATCATCCGAGTCATTGGAGTCCTTGATTGACTTCCTAGCTTATCTGGAGACAGAACCATGGCACAAAACAGAGTTTGTGACAAACATCAAAAAGTTTCACGAAAGGTATAATTTCCCCTTTCAGGACAAATTTTGGCCAGCCATTGCTCTGCGGCAGATTAAGCTGCAGAGCTGCTCACACCCTCTAAAGACTCGAAGTCTTGTAGTTTAGAATAAAAAAAAATTTTGATTCATAATTGGAGTCAGTTTTTCGGTTCTTTTCATGACGTCATCGGATCCAATGAGCCGAATTTATGACTCAAAATTTTTTGGATTCTAGGCTGTAGTACGAGTCTTTTGAGACTTGATCGACTTTCTAGGCTTAATTTTCATTTTTAAACGTGTCCGGAAATTTTAAGCATAGATTGCTTTGATAACTAAACCTTCAATTTGCAATACAACATTTGTTTCATTGTTTTGATTAAAATTACTGTTCCGTAACACCTTTGTACATACATGTTTCCAGCTTGATAAAATACTCCAATTGCTAAACAATCAAGTTGGTTAGTCAAAATTTCCCGACAATTGATCGAGGATTAGTGTTAATTAGTGCTAAAAATATTTCCTAAGAGTTTCTGTTTTGGATAGAATAATAAACCTTTGATTGGTTAGAACGCCCTAATTATCGTGGTTTCGAGTTCACTTCGCAATAGATGCTGGTTCAATTCTTCAAGAGTATCGCATCGATGTTTTTAAAATTCCCAATGCCGTGTCCCCGCTTCAAAACAAAACATCAGTTTGTCAACAGAGTTGACAACACACAAAGAAACAACGGAAATGAAAGCAAGCAAGGAAACGTGATCAGCTTATTTAGGGTAAACAGCAGAGCCTGTGGTTGTACTCAGTTCGGGAATATACTTTTCGTTAGCTTATTCACGATCTCGTGTTGTGACTGGTGAAGTTTTCTCAACAACGTTACTTTCAAATACACGGATAACATGTTCTTCTATCACGTTTTGATCTAGATGAAATATCAATATGTCTTATTTCTATCCGGCATAAGCAATCTTTTATAGTTTTTAAAGTGAATGGAACTTCATTCGAAGCCGGTGATAGATAGTGGGAAGTTCTTCTGCAAGGTTAAAAGATGTGATGTATTTTGTACTGGCATACGAAATCATTGCCAGATTGTTTGCTGAACTTAAGGGTTCTGACGTTGACGAGAAAAACACAATGGCAACGGTATCGCATGTGTGGAAGTTGGATGTGTCATCAACTACCATTTAAATTGGAGGTGTCAGGTGCAATGATAGCAGATTCACAAGCCATATTAGAAGTACGAGTAGGAGATGCTGGTGCATCGACAGTTGCTTTGTGATTCTTACTAAATGTGGTAGGTGCAACCTGCCTGTCATTCAAAGGGAGACAATTCAATAGCGTCTTGTAGTCAAGAAAAGTATCTTCCTTATTCAGGGCCGTGGTGTAACGTTGTATTGCTTTTTTAAAATTTAATTTATCTAGGTTTGTGCAGGTCAGAAATTCTTTTAGGACAAAAATTTCAAAGTCCAGTTTTGTTGTAATCAGTAATCGACAGAATCACCATCTTGACTTGGTGCAGTTATACAAAGACACAGCGAAGAAAAGACTAATCAAGCCATTTGTGTTGTCTCGTTATTAAACAATTCTCGCCATTGAATTTTCGCAGCACTTGAATTGGGATTGCATTTTTGTATTAACACAAAGAAAGAATCAGAACAAACATTAATTCAACAAAAATTGAGTTTTTAACTTCATTTCCTGCATGTTTTTTGCAATTAAACTCAATTATTCCAATATCATAAAGAGGAAAAGCACAAACTTAATTTTGTCTCCAGCCAATGGTTTGTACAGCACTTCATGCCCGAAAAGTGGTTATAATTAATTCACAGATAAATTGCCACGCAATAACCATGTCTTCTATGAAATACTTCCATGCATTTATGTATTAATATAGTGCTGGTAAGACTTTAGAAATAGTGTGTATCTATATCAGGGGTGGGGAACCTATTTACTGTGGTGGGCAGCATGAATTGTGTATGATCGCTGGCAGACAGTAAAATCAATTAATTTTATCTTAAAATTATACATTTATCTAATTATGAAGAGGAGTGCCTTCTCTTGACTTATTTTCTAAGTACCAGCTTATCATGGATCTTCGTTTAGACGCAATGTTGTACTCTAACTTCGCTATAAAAATTATGTTGAGAGCTATATGAAATGTTAACGCGGGTCGCATTTGGCCCGAGGACTGCAGGTTCCCCACCCCTGATGTAAATGAAGACTTTACTGACTATTTTACAATTTTCCTATTTCCCAAATGCAATTGTTGTGTTGCGTTGTTTGACGGCGAAGAATATAGGTTATCACATGATATAACAACCATGGGTAGCGGAACCTTTTTCAAAGTGGGTGGGCACAAGTGCACGTTAAAAACTATAGAACATTTTTGTGGTTAGAATTGGCAACTGTTACGTCACAAGCATTTAAATATTACGTCATTACCTATACACCATATGGAGGTCTAAATTACACTATTTTAGACAAAACTCCACCACTATGAAAACATCGGTGAACCACCTGAAATTCAAATAGGCTGTTACAGGGGCGACCCAAGTCATCAGCGTCACTCGAGCTGATCATACGATTTATTCTGACTGACTGAATAAAACCGTTCGACGCTTGGGTCACTGAAATTTCCATCTGCTTTCATTCTGGCTGGCATTATCGTTGCTCTGTGACATTATGTTATGTAACAAGAAATGAGAAATTCTCATGATAACTTCACCATTGTCGAGCAACGTACGCCACAGAGCAATGATAATGCCACAGTACGGTTATAAAGGGAGGCATGGGGGGCCATGGCCCCTCCCAGATTTTTGGCTGGCCTCCTGCTTGGCCCCCTCAGTTTTTTGCTTAATTTCACGTCCAAGTTCTTTTGACTGACATATGCACAACAACTTTCAGCCGCAAAATTTTAAACGATTTTTAAGACTTTCTGGCGACGGTTCTGACGATATTCGCAAGCCTATGTTGGGTTTGATAGGTTTAATCATAGCGAATCAATCTTCATTACAGCGGAAAATCACCACACAGGAGAGACATTTATGTTGGCTCCCCTACTTTTTTCATTGGCCCCGTAGTGCTCCCCACTTTTTTATTTAAGAACCGCCACTGTAACGCCAGCAAGTCTTCCGCTTACTAGGCTCATTCATGTTAGCTCGAGTTGTTGGACAATTTATCGTTCGTTTGAAATTACTCTGGAAATGGGAACTGTCCATTGGGTTGAACTTCAAATCCAGTGTCCTATACAAATCCATTGCTTCAAAAAAACATTCAGTCCAATATGAATTATGTTTCAAAAAATACTTAGCTGCATAGGACAGCTCAGACTCTAATGAATAAGCCCAAGTAAAGCGCGAGCGAACGAAGTCGTGAGAGCGCCTACTACGAACGATATAGTTTTATTCAGGTCACCTGCAACATGAACGCGAAAGGTCAGGCATAGAACGAAAATATATGAACAGTGACAAAGCCAAAAGCAGAGAGGCCGAGTTAACAGCTTAGTGAAGTGGGATCCTGGGTGGTGGAATAAACATACAAAGTAAACAAGCTTGCGTTCACCNATATAAATTGTAATCGCAAACTTGGGCGAAGCCCGAGCAGCCCGTGTGGCAGAGTAGCCACTGGGCTTTTAAAAAAAACACGAACGCAGCATAAAAAACAGGCAAAAATGACACAGCATTGATACCTGTCTTAACACATTTAAAATCACAACTTTCCTTCATCTTGAACACAGAAATATCATGACTGAATACACATTCTACAACTGCATTAGATATCAGAATGCAAAGACAAAAAACACGCAGCAACTAGCAAGTTTTTTTCCGTTTGCAACTGTTCGTATTTATTCGATTGCTCCTGTTCATATCGTGCCCACCAACTCGCTGAGACAAGAGGCATCAATCAGGCCTCGGCCTGCCGCCAATTGCCTTTAAATGAATTCGTCGCATTGCATGCGATCCAGTCAACATAGCAAGCTGTCCGTAAAGATGTCAATTGTGTTGCCAATGCAGAAATAAAATATGGCTATTTAGCGTTGCCAATACAAAAACAAAAACACAGTTCAAAATGATCTGGCAAATATTTCATTTCTCGTATAAGATTCAGTAAAATTTAACAATTTGGAATGGTGTCAAAACGCTTGAAATTATCCAAAGTTTTTAATGGTGTGGCACGAACTTTTCCTACACACAAGCATGTGGGTGTCGGAAGAAGGGCGGGAATTTGAAAAGTTCAGCAAAAAACGCTGTTTTCCTAATTTCGAATGGTAAAACTCAAGTTCCACCACTTTTGGACCCCCGTAGAAAAACTTTTGGAAAAATCCACTAGTGTCCCGCCAGGAAAAATGCCTTCCGACACCCATGCACACAAACGTGTAAAATGACAGCATTTTTGTGAAAAATTGTGTTGTGTGACATTATCTGGCAACAATGTTCAACAACACCAATGCGTTAAGCAATCCATAGCAGGGTGACAGACTGTGCACGGTGTATTCTGCTAAACCAGTACGAAATTCTGCCAAATTAAAAATAATATATTAGAAACTAGATCCACAAAATACTGCGAAAATTATGTAAAGATTTTTTCATTAAACGATTTATTTTCTCACTGGACCCAATACTAATTGTGTTACTCAAACTTATGATATTTAGGCAAAAGACTGGGGGGACCAGGTCCCCCCAGAAATAAAAGTGGGAGGGTCTAGGCCCATGCGGATCCCCCGGTTCCGCCACCTATGATAAATACTGTAGAAAAATGAACTTATGGCGTTGTGCATTACATGATTGTTACCATAACTTTATAAGGAGGTGACGTTTGCTTTGCAGTTGTGATAAAACTGAATAATATACTGCAGTGGAGGCAGCGATGGAAAATAATTTCTTCGGCACTGCGGACCTTATAGTCTTTATAGGTAATACATGTTGCGTCGCAGAAACAGGGCAACATTTTGATGACGTGCATGTTGAAACAAAATTACCAACATTGCACTTATCTTGGTGAAAAGTAAGATATATGCGTTGTAAAATATGCGACATAACTGCAAAATATAATTGATTGTGCTTTTCTGGTTTTGGCTCCATTAACACATTGTTATTATCGCATTGACTATGGAGATTCTGCTGAGGGTAAAGTACAAAAATTATATGACTTTGTATACACCACTCAAATTTCGGTTGGTGAAACGAAGAGTACAAACATTGATTTTAGTAACAAATTTTTGGCATCCAGTTCAGACCCGGACTGAAAATCGCTGGCATACGCAAGTGACATTTGACCCTAAATTAGCCTTTCCGGTTGTGTACAAATTGGCTAACCCTCGTGAAACTTACCGCAGTGATTATCGAACTAACTGGAAAAGGCTTTGTGAATATTCGTACAGGAAAAAACATTTGAAGTTTTTCAAATGCGAAGACGTGAGTATTACAAAAAGGTAACAGGAATTAAATGTGACTACTCTTTCAATCGTTAAAGGAACGGGGGAATACAGAATATGCAGAAAAATTCTTTGGAAGTTCATCAAGGTTTTCCAAAAGCAAATTGAAGTTGTTTTATTTTATTTATCATACAAACATTAGCTGCTTCAGGCAGAAATCTGTGGCATTTTTTGTTAAGATGTCGTGTTAACCTTGAATGAGTACATGCTTACATAGGTAACAGCTGCGAATCAAGAAATTCAGACTAAACTATTGGCTGTACACGTTCATTCAAAAACATCAACCGACCCAATAAAGTAGTCTCACAACACTTTTGACGACAAATCAAAACCAAGCCAGTTCTTTCCGATTTGGAAAAAACAATGCGAAAGCTGTACAAAGCGTTTGTGACTCCGAAATCGATTTTATCTTGGGAAATCTTAGAGTTACGCGTTATTTCCTTTCATTTTCTGCTTGCTGAAGTTTCCAATTTTGCACATGCTTTCTATTAAGTTACAAACTACTGAACTGTGGCATTTAAACTAACTTTTTATATGCTTACAAAGGTTTGTCGGTTCTTTCTCTTCTTGTTGGAGCTTACTACGCCATCAAAGACAGACAAGGAAATGACAAAGAAAATTACTACTTTGGTAAACGCTCGATGTCTCCGGTAAGTTTAAAAGCGGATATGCTACAAGTTGCCTTTCAATGCAGCATGTTTCTTAATCTAGCTGTGCAAACTATCTTTCCACAAAACTTTGCAATAATTATAATTAAAAAATGTTTTTTTGTTTGACAGACAATACTCTTTTATTCCACTTTTTTTACGCATACATAATTGAACCAACCAATCATTTCTTAAAAGTAGGTTATTGTTCCAAAATTCCCATATTTTTATCTGGTAAAAGATATGTTTCTTGCAACAGATGTAAAAAAACTTCAAAAATTTCTCTTTATCATTTCCGAAAGGTACAAAGCTTAATCGCAACAATCCAAACGATTACACATTTCTAGAAAAAATCCGTTGATTCAGAAATAAAGCGCATACTGTACTTAACAGGCTTGGAGAAAGATGGTGCGGTACAATGCCCACCCTTATGACCAGAAGTTCTTGTATGCATATTTATTACAAATGGATATTTCTGCAGGATATTATTAGAAGCGCACATAAACAAAACACCACAATCCACAAGAGAAATCACTGAGCTAAATGGCATTCGTTGACAATGTTTTGTGGCGTGTAGTGTCTTCTGCGTTTTTCCTAAGATTCTCAAACAATCAGGAGCCAAATACGTTTTTCAAGTTGACGAGACAAGAGCATGTAGTAGCAACGGTTGCGCTGCTGTATACAATATGGTTCATCATCCATACGGTTCAAAAAGAATTAATTACATTTTGAAAAGTGTACTTTGATGCTACCACAACGGTGAATTTTAAATTGCAAAGTTGACGCTTTTGACCAGATAGTAAAAACCAGTGGCTACATCAGTTCTGTGATACCGCGAACGTTAAACAACGCGCTTGGTACTGCAACTATTATGCATATGCAGTCATCAAAATGTTTCAATCTATGACGTTCATTCTTGCTTAGCAGTTAGCTCCAGTTTCCTGGTAATGTTTCCAGTTTAATCACTTGGCCAGTTAGTTCTAGTTTCTTAAATCTTTTCTACGAATGAATCTCGCAACCATTAAAACATGTTATCTTTTTATCAATTTTAGATTCCTGTTGGTCTGTCAATATCTGTCACATTTATGTCTGCGATAATAATGATCGGGTATCCCACCGAGGCATACGCATACGGCTCCATCATCCTGCTGTACTCTATCTGCGGTGCTACACCTATCGTCGTTGCTTGCGTCTACTACATTCCTCTGATTCACCGATTGCGTCTTTCATCTATTTATGAAGTAACTTGTGCTTGTTCTGCTTATTGTCTATATTTCGAAGCCTGTTTGTTTTTGCAAAAAACATAGTACTTAAGAACTAGACCTGTATTAGAAAATTTCGAGGTGGGCCTATTGCCTAGTGTAAAGCGAAATTTCTGGCCTTCAATTGTTTGTANGTTATTTTGGCTTCTCAGAGTAAAGGAATAAAGTTTGACCATTACTTTTTTGATGCGTGTTGTGAAAATTAAAACTTTTTGGTTAGATGTCAGATATCCATAACAAGCTCCAGCACGGGAACAACTATACCCACTAAAAAATATTGGACTTATTCTTAGACCTCATTTACTTTCTTTTTCTAGCTCTAATCCAAACTTAAACAGACACACTTACCTAAACACCAAACCCTAAGCCCTAATCATCAGTTTTCTCAGCGTATTTGATATGTAGAATATTACTATGTGCATGCGCGCATGGCGTGAAGTCAGAAATTTAGCAAGTCAGAAATTTTGCTTGAGACAGGTTGCCCCTCTGCCTGCGGGCCTAATATTGTTTACTTTATTTTAATAGCAGATTGTACTGGTCCTCCCACGTTCAATTAATTGAAAGAAAACTTCTCTATGCAACAAACACCGTTGTTTAAAATTCGTAACTTTGTTCCCATTGACGTTTTGATATTATTACACTTTAGTTTCGTTCATTGTCACTTAAACTGTGGCTTTATTTCATTAGATACAGCCAACAGGTCTGCTCTACCACCATTGTCAGTATTACAAAATAACATATTATGGATAATGACTTTCAGCAAATATAGATGTCACATAACTCCTTTGTACAAGAACTTAAAATTATTGAAACTTAATAATATTTATCAAATCGAATCAGAAAAATTTATGGACAATTTTCAACACGGAAAATTACTCGAAATATACAATGAATTTTTTCACGTTACTTCTCTCTGTTCTTGTCACAGAAGATTTGCTGTTATGGAAAATTACTTTATTCAACGCTTTTCACGCTATGCCGGAAAAAATCAATTTTGTATAGGGGAACTTCCCTCTAGGCTAGGTGGAACAATCTTTCAGAGGCTGGACCCTTGAAGTACATTTTGGAATCAATTACAAGAGATTGTATTCTCTCAGTATTAACCCTGCTCAGGTAATCTCTAAACACAAGCACCGTTGTTGTCTTTGCCCAAAATAGGCAGATTTTTTTTATTTGCTTATACTGGACTAACTGACAGGTTTAGACGCGCGCGTGGGTTTTGTACAACTCAGCAAGTCTTCTCAAGCTCATCCGATCAAAAAAAAAACAACATGTTGATTTTGGAAAAATTTTTATATGATGAAGAGCAGAAGCAATTTTTCAAACAAAAATGTGGGAAGCGCTCATAGCAAATGAACGAAAATGTGAAGAAAAATCCAAAAATTCCGCCAGCAGACGTCATTGGTGGTCGGTTTAAGGTTTAAACAGAATCTCATTTCATGCTTGTGATTCTATCTGCAATAAAAGTAAATTAGGTTGAGACATGAAATTTTTCTATTTTCATTGCAATTTTCAGCCACAATAACCAACATTGCCCAAAATAGGCAAAATTTTCACGACAATCAAGCACATAAGGCAAACTTGCCCAAAATGGGCAAATGCTTTACGACAATTGTTGGGCAATCAGATTGATCGCGGCACTGCTATTGACTTTCATGTCTCACATACGG
>JGI24021J15306_10010720_pt1 | contig 11388 bp, 6 predicted proteins | sample Ectturendosymbi1_FD_15306 | JGI IMG/M metagenome (IMG submission 15306)
GGAAAAGTTTAGATGCAGAGACGGCAGAAAAATTGGTAAAAAGATACCGATTGTGCAGAGCCGAAGAAGATAACAATTAGAAATTATTAAACTGTTCGATTTATTCTTCTCTTTTATTCAAGTCCTTCAAATTTTGTTGCTGTTCGTTTTGATTGATTAAAAAAATTATAGTTAACTGTACAAGTGTCCTGCTTATTTTATTTTTTACTTAGTAGATTTTTCAAAGGAAAAGCAAAGAGTGGGTTTTTTTGGTGTGTTTTATTGGGTTTTTTTGAGTGGGATTTTTAAAAACAAACCCGGGTGGGGTTTTTTACAACCCTGTTCTTTTAAAACTATACGATTAAAAAGTAACAGTAAATGAAACACACTAGCATCAAAAAAGAATACAGTACATAATCTTTGCAATTTTCGTATAAACTTCTCATTAAATAGAAGTTGATCAACACATCAAAACTATTGAAAAACAGACACATGGCATTGACTGAGGTCAACCTAATTTCAGATACTTACTTCCACTCATTCTTCACGATCTTGTTCGCAGCTAATTTGAAAAATTCTCCGTGTTCCAAAACAAACGTCCAGTTTGTTACAAGCCATTTCCACTCCGAATTTTCACGCAACAAGTAATTTCGCACGACTATACCCAAAGGCTCACGACCTGCAAAAACCACACACGATGAAACATCAATCCGTTCAATTGTTTTGGGACACCACAAAGTACATCAGAATATCGGATCCAACCAGCAGTTTGCAAAAATACAAAATGAAAGAATAATCGCAGCATTCTAAGCACTCCTGATTGATTACATCTGCAAACAACTTCTCCGTTGTTTCTACATGTAACTTTTTAAAGATACAGTACGATTAAAGCTCAATGTTTGCTGCAGGCTTACGAGTCAGCTGGCTTTGATCTGCTTTCATAACTTTGCGATAATTCGGATTGCACACATCTGTGTTGAAGTTATTGGTTCCCAACAAAGTGACGCCGTCGAATCTATCAGTAAATTTTTCAATAGGAGATCGATTCACGTAACTACACGCGTCCTCACTCCTGAAATCTTATTAACGTATCTGAATCTGGGTCACGTTGGTGAAGACCACGATACAGATAAAATTTGATATTTTTAAAGCTTTGAGATTTAAAGCAATTAAAACTGAAAATTCGCAATGCCGACGATCAAATCAGCGAATTCGCAGAAAAAAATGCAGTAGATTATTGGTTGGTCCGCACTGCATCCTGCGATGAAAATCTGATAAAGTTTTGTAGCTTGTACCACGTTACATCACTGTGTCTAGCAGCAAAATTTCACAAAACAAAACAAACGAGAAAAGTATTTTCCGCTTTGTATCGGTTCGAGCAACGCACAATTTCTTACGTACGGAACCAAGCAGCGATCAATTTACCAGCCTGCTTTATTGCATTAGCAAGTTCTTTTTCCCATTCTTCTGTGGCTTTTGAGGCAAAAGCTTCCATTAGTGGCACCAAAGCCGTTGAATCCTTTATGTGGTCATCTTCAGGTTGTTTACTTTCTTTCACTGAGTTTAAAAACAAGGACTTTTTTATTCATAGTACAATACTACAAAGTTGGAATGAATTATCACGGAAAATTACACTCAATGCCAATACCGTAAGATTTAATGCATGGCTACCGCCGACGCTGCTTCTTCCAAATATATTTCTCTTTACGAACAAGCAAGAAAACCAACGGTTAGTTCCTTGTACATACGTACAACCGAACCTGTTGGTCTTTCGTTGCGACTCACTGGATTTCTTACAAACCAAGGCGATTTCAGTCTCTTACTACTGTTGTTAAACAAGGCCTGTGGAGCCGGAACTCAAATTTCAGGCTCTACCTCTGGCTCCAGCTCCAGGCACCAAACATTTTTGGCTCAAGCTTCGGCTCCAGAATGATTTGTTCCATTGAAAATCATTGTAGTACTGTATTTGTACAATTCGCTTGCCCAACAAACTGGGGCTATGAAACCGGAACACAAATTCAGGTTACGGCTTCACCATTCAAAACGTTTGGATCCGGACCTGGCTTTGGCTCCAGTCATCCAAAATTGCTTTGGCTCCGGTTCCACAACCCTGGTCTATACTAGGCCACGTTGGATTAATCAGTGGCAGATTGAGTTGTAAAAAGTCGAGATACATCGAGATGATTAGTCGAGGTGTATTTGAGAGAAGCAACCGGCAAAGGAACACAAGGGTGAAAAGCCAAGAAAAGAGTTGTTTTAGGATACATGGGATTATGCCCCAAATTGCCCCTACGGATAGAATAGGTCGTTGTTTAAATTATTTTGTCATTACGCTGATGGTCGGAGTATATGAAATTTACTTGCACGGGATTAGAATGAATAAAAGACTTAATTGTAGTAGAATGGGAGTGAGGTGTATTTTTTTTATTTTGAATTTTCAACTTTAAGTTGGCTTTTCTTGAGGTGAGTCCGGTTTTAGTTAGGTCAGTGGAGTCACGAGGGTTCGACGTAGGCACATGGAGAACAATAGTGAGGAGCAGAGCTGAAAAGCAATATGTTTCACCATCCTTGAATTTCAAACCCTTGCTGTTGTATATGCAAACTTTAAAAATCCTATGCAGTCCACTTTGCCACCCCTCTGGTTTGGGCTGCGCTAGGTTAAGATACGTCCCACATAATCACCTACGAGCATCTATTTTTACGGATAACTTTTGATTCAACTTCTTTTACAACGAAGCCAATGCAGGAAGAAAATTAGTGTATATAAGGACAATTCAAAGAGACCGCAAACTATCGAGAGTGTTGTTACACCAACCAAGTAAAAAGCAACCCCGAGAAAATAGTGCGTAATAGAGCACGTCAAGAGATGGAGCTTAAATTTTTAATAAACTAAAATTTTGTAGTTTGTACGTTGGCGAAGATTCAGTTACCACTCACATGATATGTCACAAGCTAACAGGATATATCTCGTCAACACTTTCTCACTACATCGTACTTTGTTTCCAATACATTCAGCTGCTTTCAAAGTTTTCCCTTTACAGTATTAATAATCTTTATCTTGAGGCGAGTGGCAATGAAATGCGTTTTGTAGCTCACTCACAAACATGCTGTCCAAAACGCATTCTACCGCAAAACAGTCTTAACATTTAAACGTAATCAGCATACTAAAAAAGCCCAACTGGCAAACGTTCACAAACAAAAAACAAAACCAAAAGGTACACCGACGTTTTGGCTAGTCAAGGACTGGCCTTCATCAGGGCGCAAATCACGATTCAAAAGATCCCATCGTTTTTTAAAGGGATAACGCAGCAAGCCAATCGCAGTAAGGCAATGAAAACAGAAGGCGCGCATGCCCAAAATTAATCAGAAGGCGCAAATGGTGTGTGGAAAAACCTGTCAATGAGGAANCGCTGAGTTGTAACCGCGCTGCGTGACGCAATCACTACGATAAGCTACTGTATACAGTACTACGTTGTTTCATTCCTAATGCAGCTTTACACGCAGAGGATGATCGGTCGTTTAACTGTTCATAACGTTACCGTAGGACTCGAGAAAACGACGTTTCATAATATCAGTCTCGAACGATAAGATTTTTGATCTTAGCCAGGGGTGCACAACGTCTTCGCTAGTGCCGGCCGCGTTGCGTGTATTTNTATGAATTACGGTCACCACTGCGTTTAGGGTATTTTTTGCATGGTTGCTGTTCTGTTTCTACACACTGAGCCTAGCTGGCTTCCACACGCCTGATTTTCCGTCTACCTACACGTATCTTCATGTAGTGGACAAAGAGTTTTTGTTAATGCATGGCCGCCACAACTTATATTTTCAATTACAAGTTCACGGCCGCATAAATTTTTATCAAAGGTCGCATAGGGCCGCACAGCCACAGGTTGTGCACCGCTGATCCAGGCCAATCGGTGCTATGTTTGCTTGTGATGGCGTGCTCCGCCAAAGGCATTTACTGCATTTGGCATGACATTTCTCGATACTGCTGGCGTCCTCTTTTTCCGGGTAAACAAGGGTCTTTTGGTTTCACCTAAGTACTGTAAAGAGCAATCTTTACACCGGATTCTGCAAAGTGATAAGTTTATAATATATCACCTATTTTCCGAGTTCGCTTGATAGCTGGTTGTAGATTGTAAGCATTTAAACAATTTTAAATTTTTCTGTAGGTCGTGGAAAATATGGCAGAACAATCAAGCCATCGCTTGGCGTAATAGGGTCACGCGATGGTTTCCACCTGCATGTTTGCATGTGATTCGGGTAACCATTGCCGTATGATTTAAATGCCGCTTTTCCGATTCTTCTTTCCGTTTGCCAGAAGTTAGTCTCTCAGCACGAGACAAAAGCGTGTTAGCAACGGCGTATTTATGCTGCACGGGATGGTCAGACCAAAAATTTAGGTACCGTATTTTTTCGATTGTTATCCGCCCTTGTAAGCCGCACGAAATGGTGTGTTAGTTAAAAAAGTATGGCAAGCCGCATTTTAATATAGGTGACCTGAGTCTCTGACATACTTTCGTATACTAGCACGTTTTGCGTTTAATTGGCAACCCTGGTAATTATGCTTCCACCAATACAACTGCCTTCTGTCCATCATAATCCCTACCGTGGCGGAGCGTGCATTTTTGCACGTGATGCTGAAGAGAAGACCGATAAATGGGAAGAGAGAGTTTAGTCAGAAAAACGATTGTATCTTGATTGTATGATAAAAAAAACATACAAACCGTGGTTTACAATCGAATAAATACGGTATCTTTCCGCGTGGGTGGGTCTGCTGCAAATAGAGTAGTGCACCTCCACAATGACTGCGCCTATTTTACATTCATAAGCGCGATTGAAGAATCAGTTTCCAACTGCATACTGAATTATTAGATGGTTGAATACTATTCAGGAAAGTAAAAAACTGGTCTGGGACTGCTCCGTTAATAACACCAAAAGTGTCGTCAACATAGCGTTTCCACACCTTGGCTGGGTTCTCCAATTTACTCAGAGCACGGTTTTCTACACATTCCATGACGAGATCGCCACAATGTAGAATACCGGAGAGCCGATTGCAGTGGCACAATTTCTCTTAAAAAATTTTCGCGAAAGGTTAGATTCATCGAACACGAGCGGAGGCAGGCCCTCACATATACAGTTTTATCTACAGACAATTTAGCGCACTTACTCAAATCCTCACAAGCCAACAAACTTCGTCTAGCTATAGACACTGTTAAATCAACATGTGCTTTCATAAACAGAAATACAACGTCGAAAGACACCAATACTTCGTTATCATGCCACTCAGCGTGGTCCAACTACTTTTGACCTACGGGCCATTTTACAAAAACGTGATAACTTACGGGTTACTTCAAATAATACGATACATAAAACAACAGACTCACTTCATTTAAAACTAGCAAAAGGAAGGTAAGTGCGTCGTTGAAATTGTTACACAATAGCAATTTATTACAAATCTCTATCAGTATCATGCCTGCATTCGAGGTATATCTGACAACATCGTTCATTTATCAATACCAATGTTAGTGGTGCAAGTCGGAGACTATCGTCCAGTGTTTCGTCTGCCATTCGATTTCTGTTTTTAGATTTGACTTGCTGCGTCGTAGAAAATGTACCCTCACATACGTATGCGTTTCTACAACACGGATTACATTTTAGTGCGAAATCTTTCAGATGGAGAAATCTTTCTTTGTTGAGTAATTTCCAGAAGCTCTCCACAGTCTCTAACACCGTTAGTATTGTACATTTTCATTAAAAGATGCTATGTTTGTTCTGTTGCGATCAGGGATGTTGTGGGATGGGAACGCGTACCCATACATTTTGCACTATAGCAACGTTACGTGAAGATTTACATTTTTCATTTCAGTTTCTACGTGTAGCGCCTGGAGCAGCATAAATGAATAAATGACAAGTTATCTCGTGTGTAGCACCGAAGCATGGTTGTGCAATTGCTGTTTGTGACGTCATCAACGGTATTTGCGTACTACACCAGTGGTTCCCAACCTCTTATGATGCATTCCTTCCTTTGCTCATTTCGGAACTTTTCATTCCTCCCCTACAGAACGTTCATTCCTCCCCTGTTCGGGTTCGTAGACTAGTATTAACTACAGTTGGAACAATGGTCTTTATTGTTGACAATAACTTGATTAATAAAAGTAGGACAAAAACTTTTCGTTGTCAATAAATGGCACTAAAATTTGTTAACAATAACGTATGATAGTTACAAATATAAAGTTATATAACTAATTTAAAGAGCCCGTGTCAACTTAAAAAAGAAGTACAACACTTAGTTACAATGAATAGGTAATTTAGCTATAAAGTGGAAATTCCTCCCCGGTTGGGAACCACTGCACTACACGCTTCGTATGATAGTGTGCATTTATCGAAACTGGGAATGCCGTTCCCACACCTTATTTTTCAGCACTACTACATCCCAGGTTGCGATCGGAAAGCCCGAGCGGCAAGTCCGAAAAGCTTCACACTGTGGCAGCAAGCAACAATAGAAATCACATGTCGTGATCACTCTATCATTGCTTGTTTGCGCCACATATATATGGGTGTTATTCTTCGCGCACATCCCGTTCGTGGTGAATAGCACACTCAACTCAACGCCAACCGAGAGGTGGCAACATTTTTAATTAAGATTAGCTATTGCAGTGATGGGCAATTAATTTGGCTCGAGGGCCACATTGAGATGGCCGTGTGTAGCGGATAGATGGACAGATTCATTTGGTGGTACTGAGTTCTTTGCGCCAGATGTACTCTTCAAGACAAAGAACGCCAGGGCATCGAAAAAACACAGATGTTAACCAGACAGGTGCTCCAGCGGAGGGTTAGCGGCGGGCCGTACCTTCTAATTTGATCGGAAAATATATGAATGAGACAAAAACAATAACGGTACACAGAAAACGTACTGTTCTTGTGCAAATGCACTTTATCTAGCACAAGCAATTCAGTGAGACAAATATAACCTCACTTGGTTCTCAACAAATTTCAGGTTTGAATGTTTTTCATGAATGCTTCCGCGGGCCACTGAAAACGCTGTGNCGGGCCACATGTGGCCTGCAGTTGGACCACACTGATCCAACTTAAGTTTACTGATGAAATGTTCGAAGTCTTTAGAGTTTCGAACATGACACGCACTATTTCCTATGAACGGTCCAAGTAACTTTTTTAGTGAACAATTAGTTGGAAAGCCAGTAAGGGACACAGTAGGTCGCAGAGACATCCCATGTTTATGAATCTTGAGTGGGCCATGCAATAGCGGTGCACTGGCATCAGGAGTTTTAAGGTAAAGCGTCTTTCTGAAAAAACTACCTTTTTATCCACCAGAGAAGATACAAAAGAGTTAATAACCTTGTGAGTAGCTTTGGTTGGGTCCTTACTCCTTGAGTAGTACGATGTAGGTGCTGTCGTGCAAACATTTCTTTAGGTCTGTCATGGTAGTCTTCTTTGCTTACAATTACCGTAGCGTTACCTTAATCTGCTCCTAAAATTATTATGTTTGAGTCTTGGCGTAGCTCCATAAGCTCGTTGAACTCCGGCGTTTCAAAGAGCTAGTCGTAAGATGACGGTTATTTACGATAACGGAAACTTTGCTGCGTGGTATGTGGGCTGCGCCAATCTTCAAATGCCTTTCTCATAGATGTATGTGGTAAGTGGGTATCTTTTCGGGGGCCACCGTCTAAGCGTAGGGCTTCTTTCTGGACTTCCGCTAGTCGAACAGTGGATCTGTAAACTACCCAGGTTAATTCTGTCAACCGACGTCTGTCGAACATGCTCTACATGCGGAACTATGAGCTTACGGAGTACAACGTCGTGTTCATGATTAAGACCTTGGAGATGAAGCTTCTACTTGCATGTTTTACGTTCCAGTGGTTCCCGAATCGCACGCTAACATGAAGATCGAAGCTACCGCGTGATCCTATTACGCCAAACGATGGCTTGGCTGTTCCGCCATATTGTCCAGTACTAACAAAAAATTAAAACGTTATTTAACTGCTCACATTAAACAAACAGCTGTCAAGTCAACTAGGAAAATAGGTGATATATTAGAAACTTGTAAAAATCCAGTCAGGTCATCTAAACGCCAAGGAGCAGTTTACAGCATCACGTATATAGATTGCTCGTTACAGTACGTAGGTGAAACCAAAAAATCCTTGTTTACCCGGAAAAAAGAGCACGCCAGCAGCGTAAATATTATGCCAAATACAGTGCCTTGGCGGAGCACGCCAAGTGTGCCAAACATACCACTGATTAGCCTGGAGATCAAAAATCTTTGCGTTCGAGACTGACGTTATGACGTCATTTTCTTGAGTCCTTTATAAACACGAGCGGCAACTTTATGAACAGTAAAACGACCAATCACCCTCTGCATATAACGCTGCAATTTGGAATGAAACAACGTAGTACTGTATATAGTAGTTGGTCGTAGTGATTGCGTCACGCAGCACGGCTACAACTCGTAGACCGGTTTTTGCACATATCATTTGCGCCTTCTGATTGGTTTCGGTCAACAGGCCCGGGCGTGCTTTGGGCATGCGCGCCTTCTATTTTCATTGCCTTACTGAGATGGGCTTGCTGCGTTNCCCCTTTAAAAAACGATGGAAACTTCTGAGTCTTGTTCTGCGTCCTGATGAAGGCCAGTCCTTGACTGGCCAAAACGTCGGTGTACCTTTTGGTTTTGTTTTGTTTGTGAACGTTTGCCAGTTGGGCCTTTTTGAATGCAGTTACGTTACGCCTGGCAGTCGAACTAGACATGTAACCTAATGTTGTTGCACAGAAAAATCGAAAGAACGTGCAACACAACCTATCAAACAAAAATAGAAAAGATCTACAACATCATTGCAATGCTGCTGACAAAGTTAAAAAGTGATAATCTACGAGTTTTCGCATAGTAAGCTCACACGTCAGTGCTTATCCGTGGTAAACCAAAGTCCAACGGCACGTTACGCAAACGCTTTGGACTTGCAAAACCATCAAAGCAATAAGACTGTGCGAAGCTTTTCTTTGACCAAGTTAGTAACGCACATTGTAGTATTGTGCGCAGATATCTCCGGGTTGATAATTAAAACAGTCGCACAAGTGTTTACACATACAATAAATTCAAACTTTTACTTGCAACTTAGCAATATGTTTGCTTTCAAAACGGGTATTGTCAGAGCATTCTACCGCATGTACATCACGAAAAGACAAATCAAATTAACGATTTTCTTCGAGGACTGCAATGCCCTGCCACTTGTTTAAGGGGAACGTTGCCAGGGCTTATTTCACAAATGAAGAGAACGAGAGGTCAGCAAGTGAAATTCATGAGCCGCATCAAAAGTAGCAATTGGCCATCCAGCCTGCGAAACTCTGGTTTGACGGTACCATTCAGCACTTTTGCTGTGATCACTTCCTGTGTATACATATCCAGAATACTTTGTTAATAACCATGCATTTAAAGTCCCGTGTGCAAGTTTGTGGAGTACCTTACCATGACGTAAGTCACACTTGAATCCCAGCACTTCGGCCAAGCGTGTCACGTCCTCCTTGGAAAGGCAATCATTCAGCATGGGAAAAAGTGGGGCAATCTTTTCTTTGATGGAGGCAACCGTTGACTGCACCTGCGAGATAAAAAAATAGAAGTTCGCAGTGCGTCAATAACTTCTTCTGGACGCATATATATATGCAAGACCATTATTTGTGCAGTTCCAAAACTTGTTCTATATACCGGTAGGTTCGCTGCAGTAGCCAGTATGAGTCAAACTTGAGAAACCATCAATGGTCCAACATATATGAAGCTCACAATCCGTGTGAGCTGAAAGTAATATCACGAACGCCAAAGCGATAAAACAGAGATATAGCACATGTGTTAAAGTAAAAAGTAAGAAGACGCCTATGAGACGAAAAACAAAGTAGGCCTACTGTATACTTTACAACAATATTGCCACCAGCACCCTATGTTTAGAAAATGCATTAATGAACTTCTACTAGACCCCCGTATGAAAGAAAAACACTTATTCCCTTTATTTTAAGAGGCACCTCGTATCTGGGCATAGCCTGAGAGATTCTCTGCAAGCAACAGAAACAAAACTTACATTTGAACCACACCGAAATAAAACTTCAAAATGAATAAATTCCAGCACTTATGTTAGGTTACTTTGAACGTTTGAAAGTTTTTAGAAACAAAAACACTACAATCAAAGATCTAAATGTATGTTGGACGTTTGAAACCACCTGCTTTCTTTTCACCCTCAGCAAGAATCAACTAATGATTCAAGCAAACATGAGAAAAAAAGCATAAAACTATCTTAAGCTGTCACAAATACACACAGACAAAAATAAACGAAAGTTGAAACAGGATAAGTCTTATTTGCTCAGCAACAAACATTATAAGACTGAAATTGTACTTTCTGTGCAGGTGTCTTGATTTTCTTTTTTTCTTGCTCCGGGTAGCGAAGGTTAACTAAGCTGCGCAGTGCTTCACGAACTTCAGAATCAGACGCGTCGGCAGCAGATATCATCAACAAAAGCACGTCCAGTTTTTTTGTTTCATCATTGAACCTTCAACAAGAACACAAACTTCACACTACCTGTATGTTATAGCAGTGCTCTTCAACCTTTTTTGTTATGGTGCACCTTAAAGATGTTTTGATGAACCCATGCACCCTATTTACTGACACGTCCCCCACCTAATTGCACCCATGTCTGTAAGTACCCTGGCCGAAATAAGTAAGTACCAGTGCAGCCACAGGTTTCTCTGCAAAAATCACTAGATTCGCAGAAAAAATTCACTAGATTTGAAAAAAATCACTAGTTTGAAGTTCATTATTATGGGGCGAGGGNCCGNAAGGTCATCGAGTCAAGCCCCTAATAACGCAACACAAACAAAACAAAAGGCACATAAACAAGAGTAAACAAACGTAAACAAAACGCATCATAAAAGACACACAACACGTAAAAAAGCAAATAAAACGACAACAGGCAGCAATGTAATGTAATTTAGCACATCAAGCATACCAACGGGGGTCACCGATAAATTTATGGGACAGCACACTGCGACAAATAGAGCACGTTTTGTTAAGTTTTAGTTCAGTAAAAATTAGCTGCATCGACTAGCAAAATCAAAAGAATCGTTAACATTACACATAACTGGAGCATACAATTGAAATTTAATTAATTATTTCCCTATAGATAGATACATTACAACATAACTTGATCCAGTAAATATTTTTTGTATGTTGGACAAAAGGCTAGGAATGATTTGTTTCTTAAGTCTTTGGGGATATTGTTCTAGAGCCTTGGTCCTGTGTATTGTATAGACCTTCGTGTTAAAGATGTTTTTGATGAAGTTGTAGTGAGATTGTTATTAGTAGCTATTCTAGTGGGATAATTATGTCTTTCATTAATATGAGAATAACAATT
>JGI24021J15306_10010722_pt1 | contig 11388 bp, 7 predicted proteins | sample Ectturendosymbi1_FD_15306 | JGI IMG/M metagenome (IMG submission 15306)
GACAATTTTATTGCATACTGAACATCTTGGATTTCTGGCGCTTAGCAAAGGGCTGACCAACCAGTTTGCAATTCAGACGGATGCAACTGCTGCTACAGGAGAGCCCGAACAAGCGCACAAAGCTCACAATATGGCAGCAAGCAACAATATAGATCACACCCACGATCACTCTATTATTGCGTGTTCACACTACTTATATATGGGTGCAATTCTTTGCCCACATCCCATTTGTGGTGAATCATGCATTCAACGTCACGTCAAGAAGTGGCAACAAAACCATTCACTGCAAAATTTTTGCACAAACTGGATTTTTGCTGGAAAAGGTTCAATCAAAGCTGATGATGTCTCATTTGCAGCAATTATTTACATTACATTGATATATAGGCGGCTTAGGCGTAATAATGATTACAGCACATACCAGCATGGGCGTCAGATGAATTTTTTCCATGGAGTGGCCGAAAAAATTGTTCCAGAAGGCCAACAGTGGTGAAATTTGATTTCATCAACTCAAAACTAAGAGAAAGGCATTTTTTAACTAAACATAATGAACAAAGATCAAATTACAACATCCAAGAGGCTAAGGTCTCTACCCCTTCTTAAAGGTGCATACCAGTACACTACTGTAAAACCAAATACCGTAGATATAGTCAACTTCTAACATCAAAATATGTTCTGCCTTTGCGGATATTAAAAACAATCTCTACTCAGTAACTTCTAAGTCTTTCCATCACTGCTAACATAAAATTATTGCATGATGAGCAGCTCTTTTCTCAGGTTCACAATCCTTTAAATTTAACAACCAGTTCTCGCAGACTTGCACAGTCAGTTGTAGATTTGGCCAAGTGACAGTTACCTTGATGACGCAACCCTAAGCTAATGATTTTTTGGTTAGTACCCTATCACAAACGAACCCCAAATAAAAACCACTGCCGACTGAGTTCATCCAATTTCAGCAACACTATACCCAAGACCTGGTTCGGTTGCAAGTGACCGTAGGGATTAGACTAATTTAGATACAATAAACAGATTGACATTGACATTTAAATCACAAGAATCTGATCACCGTTTTTGATGGAAATGCGTGACCACACTGACTGTTCCCAATTTTATCCCACAAAATGCAATTTCCTTAAAAAATCCCTAGAACTTTTCCCCAAACGTTGCTGAAATTCCCAATCTAAGGACAAATTCCCCAAAGGTGGGATCCCTGGTGAAGATTAACTTTTGGAAGGAAATGCGCTGAGTCAACGAACTGGAACTTATTAGCAATTTTTCTCTGTGTCATTGCATCAGTGTTCTGGAAATCTCAACGAAAGCAATCACAAAATGGGCTTACAGATCGCGTCATCCGTTTACTCACTCATCGATTTTCGACCGCAAAAAAGATTAGACGCGCTTGCATATAGTCGTTAGCAACGTGGCATGCGTCACAGTCGTCAAAAGCATTCCGTGCTCACTTCAACGCAAATCAAATAGTATTGCTTGTGCCAAACGTTTCCGTATTGCGACGTTTCAGTCACTGGATGCTTGTCCTCTTGCTGCCCAGCGTCGGTAACAGACATCCGTCCTTCCACAGCAAAGCACTTGCGCTTGGTTCTCTGTTTACTTGTCTGCACTGTTCGTTCCCACACGCTCTTCTGTGCTTGTTGATCTATTCGCCTCTTACTCCACAAGGCAATCAAAACACGGACTTCCCACGTAAACACTTCCAGTAGACTTCGAACGACCCGACGAAGTGGTTCACCGGTGTTGTTGGCCTTAAAGATCGCTTGGTTTAACTTGATGCATTGCAACAGCACCTTCCGCGAAAGCTGACCTTTTCGGTGTTTGCGATCTTTGCTCGGTGAAGCGCTGTTGAACCCCGATACGCGCGACACTCGGTATTGATATTACCGCAATCGGGAGCAATAAAGACCTTCAATTTCCGCTCGTTTATTAAAACGTGTCCTGTTTCGCAATGTCACATTTTTTTAAAACTTGCTTGCAACGATCGATTTTTTGGTATGCTGCAATCGCTGATGTTGTAGAACGGGGTGACAATCGCAGACTGATAGAACCAGTTCTCAACAGATCTGCTGCCATCCAATAAGTTGGAGGAAGCAAAAAAGTATGCAAACTTCGGGTTTCGAATGTTATAAATACCAAGATATTGAAATTCTTATCCGTTGCTCTTTGTTTTGTGCAAAACTTTCGAAAACAATACTGATGACTGCAGTTGCTTTACGTTTTTTACGTTACTTTGCGCAATAGCTGGATGTGGCGGTCTGTCGCATCGTTGGTTGACGTTGCGCGTTCAACCTAGGATGTTCCGAAGAACAGTTTTGACATCGTTGGTAGTTTGGCGTTGCTTTTCCCAATGAAAATCTTTTAAAACTGGTTTACTAACTCCGTTCCGTAGACTCGTTGCACTGATCAGCTACTTCAACCAATCCAGCAAATTACGTCCAAATCGCTTTGAAAATGTCGGGTTGCACAGCAAAAGTATCGTCAAACAGTCAAGAATTTCAAACTAAATATTGAGTACAAGCTCTCAAATGGCATTCATGTGCGCAGGCGTTCGTATGCTTGACGGTGAAGTGACAGACAGAGTGGAAGCAAGATCTCTGAACTTCGCCCTGGAGCACATTGACATCTACAGCGCTTCGTGGGGTCCGGACGACGACGGAACTACAGTAGAAGGTAGACTTGTTCGGCCTTCGGCGACACCCTGTTATAATTTACGAATACTCAGCAGGCATGAAATTGTTGATAGTTCGCTTGGTCTTTGTCAAAGTTTAGCGTGCGAAACCTTCAGCACAGCTGGCTGGACAGACATCACAGCACGCTTTTCACGATTTTTGTGCGCGAGTGAATGTTTTCGTAGCGTTCTCGCAGTATTGTATGCAGCAGTGAGCTGGTACTCGAACTCGTGTTACATTTTGTTGCTTTGTAGCCGATGCAACAATTCTACGTCCCTTACGATAGTCCTGCTTGGGCAAAGGAAAGGTTTGGTTCCTTCGTCATTTTATTTAAACTTGCCGTTTTCAAGAATTGTTACTGGCTGAAGGTAATTTCAGGCTTTTATTGAAACGTCATTGTTTTCTGCGCCACTTAATAGCAAAACAAAACCTATCGTTTTATTGTTTTTTTTCGGTACAAGGGTGTTTGCTGGTCCAATAAATGGTGAATGGCGAAAGTGATGCTACTTGGCCCAACTACGACCAAAAGTGGAGCAGTAGAGTATTACTTTCTTTGAAAGGATTTTCTGTACAATCATTATCTACTTTGGTATAATCGTCCAACAGAATCGTCAAACTTGAAGAGAACACAGGTCGGCGCCGGCAAGCTGNCTCGACTCAGACATTTTTCATTGTTACTTCGTAAATGCATGACGGAGGCAAGAATGATATTTGTTTCCAGCTCAGTTGCTCTAGTTGTTCGAATTCAGAAACTGTTCTTACGCAAAAGACGCATGCGAATATCTGTCTGAAATGCTCGCGGATGCTTTCGCTGAAGCAAGCTTGCAGCAACGCTAGCAGATTTCAAAGCCCGGGGCACTTGATTGCTGCTATTGACTTGCGGACGCACGGTCAGCTCCTCTGTGGTTGAATTGCTGCGGCGCTACATAAAACATAAATAAATAGATCTTCCAGTCAGTACGGACTTGCTTAATCCACTAATGTCATTTTTGTGTTTGAATCCAATGTGCAGAATTTTTTTTCAAAGTGGACCACTCAGTTTTCAAGAACGGCTCACGTTTGCCTTCTTGCATTGCAGAGAAGGCCACCCTGTCAGCCAACTGGCCATATATCAACTTCTATACCGTATTTGTACAATGCGTCAGCCTTTGTGTGTGTGTAGTTGCTGCTCTGTCCAAACTAGCCCTTCCCTTTCCAGGACCTGGGATTCTCGCCAAAGCTGCCTTCAAAGCTGGAGCAAAACGTGGCCGCAACGGGCGTGGTGCCATTTATATATGGGCATCTGGAAACGGTGGACAAAACAAAGACAGCTGTTCATGCGATGGATACATCAACAACATTTACACAATCGGAATGAGCAGGTTGATCTGTGGCAGAAAATTTGCTAATGAACTATATTAAAGTTTAGAACATAGTCGCCGTTGTTCAGCTTATTAGGTATGTCTAAGAATGTCTAAGAAAAAACACAAACAATATTTGGCAAATATCTTTCGAAGGAATTCTTGATGTGAAAACAATATGAAAAAATTTCGCTTTGGTTTAGGGTTAGCTTAGGCTGCATCGAACAGCGATACCCCCTGGTCGTCACGTCAATATTCTCAGAAGTGTATGCAAGTCTAAAGAATACTCGGAAATGTTTCTGTCGATGCTTGGCAGCCCGGATCTTGCATGATCAGTTAATTTTGTCCAGCTTGGTCATACTGCGCAGTCAGCAAATGACGGTCGGGCACCGTCGGAAATCGAGGCAATTGTCTGCTCTAGTTTCGAGTATGCATCAGTAACACCGCAGTGACTTTTCGTGGTGGTGTGAAAAACGAAAAATTAAATTAACAACTCGCCTGCACGTCACTCAGACGACAGCCTTTCAGATCAGTTTTCACCAGCGCGTAACTTTGTCTAGTGAGAAATGCGCGATTTCGATTGTTGCTGACGCTGAAATTTGCGGTTTCGTGTCGATGCTTACACTTGCAACGTCTGGCTGAACAAAGACGTTTTTTGTAATGACGCAGCTTATCCTGTTCAGACACTTCCTTTCAGTGATTGATCGGTGCACTTTCAATTAAAAACGAAACATGATTACCAGTGTTGATGTATAACCCAGTGAAATTGAACCGGGTTTGCAAATATTACTTCAACCACATAAAAACTCAATTTGTCTCGTCTATATCCTGTTTAAAACTGTCCAAAACTTCGTGTGTTGAACGACGTCTTTAAGTGGGCCACGTCCTGAAGCAACACGATGTGGTGTACGAAATAAATCGCCAGGGATGAAGTGTACCTGCTACTCAGTCTTTTGCACTACTTCTCTTTGAAATAAAAAGTTTTTGCGTTTACTCCAAACTTTGCTCAAGTAGTGGATATAAACAGCTCGTGACCTTGTTTGAACGCGTTTAGTTACTGTCATACGCAGCCGCTTCAGAACCTTGTTCAACAACAACTTGGTATCTAGCTTAGAAGAAAGCCCTCTTTTTACAATTCACATCCTCTGTACAACCCCCTTTTCCATTATTTCATCTTTACATCGGTTATGCACTGTTTACCAAACGCTTTTTTGCTTTTGCAGTGTTTCCCAATACGGTTATCGTCCTTGGTATCTGGAAGGCTGTGCGTCTACTCTAGCTACGACATACAGCAGCGGAGAGATGTACGAAGGCAAAGTGGTAAGTTCTTCGTATAGCAAATCTCTTAAATCTTTTTTGCGAAGCATTTTATGTTTGTGAAACAGAATTTATGTCTTTTAGATAACCTTACAATGAAATGATTAATTGTTGCAACCATTCGCAGAAGCAATTGGTTTCAAATTGCCTTACTACAATTATGAAAGGTTGTGCTTTAAGCATGTTTTGTTTATTTGAAGCATACTCCCAGAATATAATCATGGATTTAAGTAAAGCCTCCAGAAAAGATTTTAGTCAGAACTAACAATATGTAGTCACGGATAATATAATTAATTTAGCCTTGTCCGACGTCCCAAGCATTTACAAACAATCCCAAACCATAAACTCTTTACTTTTTTTATTCAAGACCAGTCGAAGAAACGAAACCTCACGAAGTTTCGGCGATTGAAGACCTGGTTATTTTTTCAGTGGCAAGCAAGTTCACAAACACATCTGGTCAACGTTTCATTTTCGCTGTTTTCACTCCTCAGCATTGAAAAAAATACGTTTCATCGAAAAACGCGAAAAAACATAAACAGCAGGCGTCCAGTACAACATTTGGTCTTGGCTTCTCTGAAGTCTGCATTCCTGACGCTGCAGTCCGCGCATTCGCGAAAATTCTTCTTCGGACGTTGAGGCGCGGTAGTTAGGCGGCTGAGGCAGACGCATGAGTAAAAAATACACCGTTCACCATTAGGCTTTGTCTGTTGTTGTCGCTGCTGCACAAGCACTTGCTGTGACCCATTTGAAAGACTCTGTGACCCAAACACGACTTAAGGATTTACGACATAAAGCGAACAGCTTCGAATTTCAGCGGCTTTCATGATGTTACTGAACCGGCACGCGACTGACTTACGCGTTTGAAATTTGGCTACGAAGACGTGAGTGCACTAGCAAGCTATTTAAATTGGCGGATGTCGGTTTTCCTTGACAAATATTCTGCGCGTGCAGTAGTTCGTTTCATCCATTTTTCGAAATTCTCTTCAGATGAGCAAGGTTTTCCTTTGTGGTTGCTTGCTTTTGATGTGTTTCTATTTGCACAAGATAGGACGAGAAATTGAACTCTTTGCCGGCTGCCCTCTTTATCTGTGGCCTTCAAGTTGTTACGAGCGGTTTCCTGTCAGGAAAATTGCGATATCATTCTGAATCTGGTCTGAAAAAGAGCCAGCAGATAGTGTTAAATCTCTTATTGTTACTACACATGTTAAATTGAAGTGCATGCTGTGGAAGGCTGAAGCCTGGAGATATTTTTACTGGGAGCTATAGAGAAAAATAATATTGTCACAGAACAAACCGAAAGCAATGCTCTAGCTAAACATATTGCCATCCTGTAAAGTGCGCAAGCAACGGTTGTTGACATCACGTGATTACCATCGTTGTGACACAATTCAACGAGTGCCTACAAGTATTACGAACAGCATTTTTTAAGGTGTTTTGAGGGACCGAAACGACGTGTCTTAAATTTCTCTAACGGTCTTTCCAAATACAGTAGAACCTCCCTTTGCAACCACCATAAAAATACATTAAAACCTCGAGTTACGACAACCTCTGTGTTCAGGCAAAACAGTCCCTGTCTCTTTAAATGTCTTGGAGGTCACCAAAGACAAACCTAAAAAACCTGATTACGAATTACATTGCCGTACCTGGGCCTCTCTAGCAGTAACAGATGGGTGTCTTTGGTTAAGAGTTTGAAAGAAGATTGGAAATTGTTTTCAACGTGGAACCAACCTTGCTATAAGCGCTGGTTCAGAATACAATTGTCCCACATTGAAAACGTGCCCTTTTTCACCTGTGTAAATGATCGTCTACTTGAATTCATTAATCACTGTGATAAACAATTTTTACTATCTGGGGTCACATTTTTCGAACCCTCAAACCATTTTCGCATCCTTGAACCAAAATAAGTGTCGTTCCGCAGACTCTCAAACCGGGGTGTCGTTCTTCAAGTGCTGATCAGCCTGCATCTGTGGAATGACCCGCTTGGACCCGTCACTCAGCGCGAACGGAATTTCGAGAATTTCCATGTGCCCTTGCGGTCCATTCGCTCTGCTTACAGTTTTTCGAGCGTTACAGTTGTGTCCTCAGATGGCTGGTGCTGGGCAAGCTGAGTACATCTTGACCGCGTCGAGGCTGGAGAAAAAAAAATTCAGATATTTGCGCGAGAAGTTGTTTACCTCATCTGTAAATTCTCCTTCCGTTGCAATTTTGAGGTTGACCACTATGGCGTCAGCGAAAAAGCGCACAGGTGGAAAAAGGCTGAAGAAATTCCCCCAAAATCTAGAATCTATTATGGCTGTGTCATCGTGGGTTGCAGACGCAATCTCGGCGTGCACAACAATCCTTGGGCGGCTTAACTTTTGCATTGCTGTAATCTTTCGCAAGCAAATACCGCTTAACATACTCGCTGCGTTTCACAACAACTTTTTCTGCTGGATTTCTTGAGAAAGCATGGAATGAGTTGCACTCATTGACACTTTTCCTGAAACGGCAAAAAACAATCATTTTGTACGTGATTTTTTATAAGAGCCACAATTGTGAACCCCTGGCTAGCCGCCCGTGTAGGCAAAAAAGAAACTTACTGATCCGTTGACGTAAAACCACAGTCAATCTCATGCCGTACCAGGGGAGGAAACGCACAAATATCGTCACGTGTTTTTGTAACGATTTACAATATTTACTCGCTTCCATCGCAACGGCGAAAACTATTTCCTACATAATCGCGGATGTCGCCGACTTTGTTCGCAGATCACCACGGACTTGCGGAGTTCTTGCACACACCAGCACACAGGCACGTCGGCTTCAGCGCCGATGGCAGCCGGCGTCGTCGCCCTGATGCTGCAGGCCAACCCGAACCTGACCTGGCGCGACGTGCAGCACATAATCGTGCGCACCGCGAACTCGCAAGGCCTGCGCGCGCACGACTGGGTCGTCAACGGCGCCGGCTTCAACGTCTCTCACATATTCGGCTTTGGACTGCTCGACGCAGCCTCCATGACCCACGTCGCGAAGACGTGGGTCGAGGTTCCCGAACAAAGGGAGTGCATTAATGCCCCCCAACGCTTGGCCAAGTACGCAGTTAATAAGCTTCGTTGAAAAAAGTCTTTTTGTTTATGTCGAGTTGTTTGCGACGCCTGCTACGAAATTTCCGTTTGCGTGTAAGAGCGCTTCTTCGAAGAGTCTGCGCTTGGTAAGTTTGTTTCCTCCACTTCATCCTTTGTGTAGCAACACTGTGTTTTTGCAGAGACATAATCATGAACAGGCATGGTTCGGCTACCATGGAAACAAGAGCGTGCCATCGCCGTCCAAACGAAATCGCCTACCTGGAGCACGTGATCTTGCGCGTCACCCTGACTCATCCCAGACGTGGTGACCTTCAAATCTATCTGACATCGCCGTCGGGAACTGTGTCGAATATTCTGCAGCGCAGGTAAACGTTTGATTTTCTAATCTGAATTCAATCGATCCATTCGTCATGTTTGGATCGAACAGTTTAACAGTCGCTGTGGTCACAGTCAATTGTCGGTGCTGAATGGGCAATATGACTGATAAGTAATTATTATCTTGTGCTGATTGAGTAAGCTCGGCCGCGTATTTTTGCTGTGTAAACCGAGTTCAACAGCTGCTAATAAGTCACCTCTTTTCAAAGCGGATTGACTTGCTGTGATTTTAATTTCTGATGTAGCAAGATACATGTTCTTGTTCCGAAAGAAGTGTCACGTTCTCACCACTTCCGTGCATGGAAAATTCCAAGAAATAGGTTACAAACGTACGTTAGGTCCCGTAACGTATCTGTGCAATGTATAGCGTAAGTGGGTTAACCGATCGAAAATCACGTTCTACTTTTCAGAAATTAACAACTTACTGCGTCAAAAACAGAAAAATAGTGTCACACAGGTTCATATTGGCTTACTTTGTTATACCATAAAATGAAATAGACAAAGTTAGGGGTCAGTAAGCTGGAGATGATTTAAGCAAATATTGGTAATTTCGTGACCGTCCGCATTGAATCGATTTAAGCGGTTTTGCAGAATCAGTTATTGCAGTCACAAGTATCGTAGTATAGCCGCACTGCAGGTATCGTTGTGTCGAAGTAAAACATTAAGCCGAGTATAACATGAAAAATGTATATACTATAAATGTTATATCGTTTTTTGTTGTGAGTTCACCTTGGTCACTTCACTGTATATCAAATGATTTTGTTCAAGATTAGAAGCAGAGATTGGATTTTGCAAAGAGTCTACGGCGCGACACGCGCGAAAAAGTGCGCTACTGTGAAATTCGTAAAGCCCTGAATGTCGAACCACTTCTCCAAATAGAGATCTCAGCTGCGATGGCTTGTCCACGGGACCAAAAAGCCCCTGAAAAAAACTGGCGAGGTCCTGCTAGCAACACCCACGGGTAAGCAGCACAGAGGTCGACCAATCTCCGACTATGCACAAAACTATCAGAGGTTACTCAAGTATTTCGAGTCCAAGGGCCCTCGCGAACCTCACCAGAGGAAAAACGGACATGAAAATGAATGAATGCTTAGAATTCAATGTTTTACGTAGGAACTTGCGAAGGGCTTCGTGGGAATAGTAACTACCACAAACAACTGGGGAGTGGGGGTCAGCTGTCCTCCCAAAACATCTGAAAATTGTGTTTTGTCGCGTAAGCATGAAATTTGCTGGACAGACGTATTACAAATTTCTTGATGTACTGCGTGTCAGCAACTGTTCAAACCAAATCGAAAATGCGATTGTTTGTCAGGCGAAGTTATGATAGCTGTCAAGTACATATGCTAATAACTGTCATAAAGAAAAACATCTAAAAGTGGTATTTTTAGGGTAACAACGACCGTTTTCGAGAAAAAAAGCTTTAATTTTTCAGCGGAACACTTACTTTTTATCAAAATGTTAAAGTTGGACAAAAACACTTTTTCTTGGGCAAACGTTTTGTGTTCATTTTATTGGTATAACTTGACAAATCTGATATTTGGAATACATCTGTGTTTTTCTCGTGAGCTTTTCTATTTTGCAGTCACATTTTTGTACGCGCGAAACGTGAATACCAAAACTATTTGAGATCAACTTGTTTTTAGAGTAAATTCCAACATTATTGGAGCTTTATTTCTGCCGCAAATGGAAGCAATCATTTTTTCGGCTTTCCAGCGCGATTTTCGCAAACACATTAACGTTGCTTCGCTCCATATCGCAATCATCGCACAGTTGTTTCAGTGCGTTTTTGTTTAAGTTCTTGATCGATAATTATGAACGTGCCTATTCAAACTTCTCACCAGTTCCGAAGCTCCATGTCATTGCACGAAATGTCTCAGGTCTAAGTACCAAATGGAGATTTCGATACGAAGGTTGTATTTTAAACTCACAGGCTATCAAACTTTCTGAGCAAGCACAGTCTTTACGGTCTGCGTCAAAGTTCATTGACATCACTGCATTGACTGCAACGAAGAGGTTTTCTGTCTGTAATTCACTTCTTTCGGCGTCCTCATTGGTTTCCTGCTTCATTCGGTGTCCGCGTTGCTTGTTTTTCGAAGCGTCTGATATGATATATTGGTATTTGCACTGTTGTGAGCATTATCAGTACTGTTACTGTCTAGAAAATATCAGGTTTGAAGTGACCGACCCTTGGCTTTTTATGATTTTATCGATATAACCTCTACTGACGAACAATGTCGTGTAGTCCTACATAATTTTAGGACATAAGGGGTTAACTTGATTAAATGAGAGTATTCCACGTTCCCTGGTGTCACAGACAGGGTCTCAACGCCTTTTACCGTTTTCCGAATGTTTGCAAATGGAGGTTGTTCGGTGTGGTTGCTTCAAGGCCTGCAGAGTAAGCAGACAAGTGTTCCTTTAATAAATTCAAGCAGGTTAAGGAAATTAGAATCTTCGACCATGATAGCGAGTGCCTCCGTGCGGAAGATTCAAACCAGAAAAGTGCTTTTCGTTTGAAAAACTGGTTGCACTAAAATTCAGATGTTGTTCGAAGCAAGAAAACCNACTGGTTCCAATTGGGGNCGAATTGCCGCCATTTCCCAGCAGAAGTCATGTCCA
>JGI24021J15306_10010723_pt1 | contig 11388 bp, 10 predicted proteins | sample Ectturendosymbi1_FD_15306 | JGI IMG/M metagenome (IMG submission 15306)
CGAAACACTTTGGCCTAGTAGTTGGGCCCTAGGCCAGGCAACATGAGCCAAAATGACCCTAAAACTACTTCACTTATGACGTCAGTCACAAACAATCCGCAACCCCCAACCAAAATATTTTTTTCAAGTGTAATCTACTAGGCTGGCTGATCCGGTTGAGCCCTTGAACAGCTCTCTAGCGCAATCGACGGAGGAGCTAGAGAGTTGGTAAGGCAACCAAAAACTGCTGTTTTAGGCTGAAATCAAAGTACAAATATATCGTACCCCGGTTCTCAAAGTGTTAAGCACATGCCAGCTGTCACAGCCAAAACAAAAGCATCACGATTAATCAGATTGTAGCAAATTATTGAGAATGCTGTAATTTGAAAAATTTTAGCTCATAAATCCTGATTTTTTAAGTTTTTGAAAAAAATGTATGGCATAGAATACATTATATTTTTGATAATGAAGCAGAATATAAGATTTAAAATTTTGGGCATATTGGTATTAGCTATCCATGATATCGGCATCGGCCCCAAAAAAAACATATTGGTCAATCTCTACATGAAACTGCAAAAATTGTGTAGGAGTGGCTTTTCTCTGTTTGTTGGGCGTATGCTTGCTAAGCGCCACCACTTTTGATGGAGTGAACTGACCAACAACACTCTGCTAAAACAAAATTGAGGTGCATTTCATCATGCTCAAATTTGAATGCCATAATACGTATAACAAGTTCTTATTGTGTAATTCAGAAAATGGTGATACTGCATGATGCAATAAAAACAATTCAGAATAGAGTTTTGTGTTTTTCTTGAAAAAAAGAACAAAAACAGTTTTTTTTTATAAAACCCAGAAAAACCAGGTGGGTTGTTTTTCAAAAAGGGTTTTTCTCATCCTTGACAGTGGTTCCAACACTTTGAATGCTGTGCAAAAATTTGCGACCTTATCAGCATCTGTGGGTGAGACTATTTTGTGTATGCAAAAAAAATAAAACAGAAAAACACCTGTTTCTGAACACGCATCCATAATTCAATGAATCCAAAGGTTAATTTGACATTACTAATAACTTTATATTTATAATTTTCTTTTGCCAACCCCTACTTCTTCACATAAAGTTCAATGCTCTTCAACTTTTTTGGGTACCTTCTATGATTTAAGAACCTTGCATAACACACCAATCACTATGACTAAACAGGGTATCAAATACCAGTGCCCAACAAACTGGCTTGCAATTAGTAGCAAGTGCTCCCATGAAACCATTTTACAAATTGCCAAATAATGCTTACGCTTCAAACTACAAATGCCTACTACAATTTACAAATTGCTCAGCACTTATCCAAGCTTATGTTGAGTTTGCAGCAGTCTAGGTGCCAACCACAGGTACAGTATTAGGGTGATGGTGTGCAGTAAGTAACAGCAGAAAAAGCAATATGATGTAACAACTGCCTGTGTTAATGCTTACTTGTCTGTGTTGTTTCAAAAAATATAACATCACAAATGATTGACCTGGGTCTTAAGTAGTAAATCACTTTCATCTCACATTGCAAATCAACTCAAACTTTTGTATTTAAGCTTTCGTTCATTTTGGTTTCCAAAGCCTATCCAGATAAATTTCTCAAGTACAGAATATGCTTTTTGTGTAATTACATCTTACATTTATTTATTTACACAAAATTGTTAAAATACAAAACATTCCTGGGAAAGCTCAAAGGCTGAACTTCGGGGACTGCTACTCTGCAACATCATTTACAAGTGTTGGATTAAAAGGTGTATTCTGAAAGAAATGAAGGATGCCAGGATAACAACTCTATACAACAAACTACTGCAATCTACTACAAGCTACTAAAGAATTTCTCTTTTGAATGTTACTGGTAAGGTCTTCACCAGGATCTTGCATCGCAACTATTGTGGAGAGACTTACTCTGAATCACAGTGTGGTTTCTGCTGCAAGAGATTTATTATGGACATAATCTTCTCACTATGCCAAATCCAAGAGATGTGCCATGAGCAAAGCTGCCCAGTGTACACTGTGTTGTTCACTTGAGCACACATTTGATATGATCAACAAAGAAGGGCTATGTATTGTTCTGCACAGAATTGGTTGTCTGCCTAGCCTAGACGTATCGGCTTTGTCCATTCATTTCATGAACACATGGAAGCACTTAGCTTACTTGTGTTGCTCTGTCAGCTCCCTTTCAAGCTGAAAAGTGGCTTGAAGCGAGGTTGTGTTCATGTTCCAAACCAGATTGGAATCTTCTCTCCTATATCATGCAGTTCATGATGATGGCGTAAAGGATGTCACTCATTGAGTTTTCCTGTGCACAAGTTCAGAGCAAATCTTTATTCAACAAAAATATTGTCCTCAATTCAGTTTGTCTGTTCTGCTATAACACAGTCAGCATAGCATTTAAAAAATATTCATCTGCTGCAGAACTTCTAGTGAAGATATAGTACACCAGAGTTGTAATTATACTAATTATATTGGAAAAGATGGATAAGTTATGATGTTATTTTGATCAGAATTGAAAAAGTGATCATAATTGATCTAAATCAGTTTCTGAACAGTTTGAAATCTGTGTGTTGCAACCTTCACTGTTGTATCTCACAGCCTAGGAAACTCAATTGGAGGTTTTAAGCCACCTAACTTTCAAACAAGTAAGGCTAAGTATTTATTATCTCCCTGTTAAAAAAACACGATTGAAGTTGAAAAGCAATGTTTTTATACAGCAACCTTTTTCTAATGTTAAGTACCTGTTGTATGTATCATCATTAATTGCTGTTTAAATAGTCACCTTACAGCATTTGTTTCGTTAGAGGTTTACATCCGTTTGTTTGTCGAAGTACAAGTCCTGTCTCATCTCTAGTCAATAATTCAATTTTGGTGTTTAATGAAATCAGACAAGATATGTTGGTGCCACCTAATTTGTGAATAGTACCTAAATCTTTATTTTAACAGATATATAATTTTCAGTTGCTTGCGGATCTTGCCGAAATAGAACGTCTCCAAGCCTTAGTGCAAAGAAGCAGAATTACAAAATGTCTGGCTTCAGAAAAAGCAAAGGTTGAAAATGAACTTCAGCGTATCAGAAAAATTGAGAAAACATCTCCGAAAAGCAAAGTCCCTACTATCACAATTAATTCATATGGTAAGCAGCTGTAATTTTTTCTAAACAAGTGCAAGCATCAGATTGTGGAAAATCTATGGAAAAGTGCCCATATATATATATATAAAAGGATCACAAAACTGGAAACATACTCTTTTTTGTGTAAAGGAAACAAGTTCCACCTTTACAGTTCATATAAAGTAACAAATACATCTTTACGTCTGGATCTCTGTGGAATCTTTGCCTTGTGTTGTTATTTGCGTAAGCAAGGCATATGAACACTCACAATTTGCTAATTTTAATTTTTGTGTACACAACAATTATGATGAATTCGTGCAGCAGATAAAATCATGAAAGCTGAGTGCTTGTTTAGTTGATAAGGATGTAATTCTTCACAAATATTAAATGTAGTTATCGATACCGATGTATCGGTAAAAGATGAGCCACAACTCACAGATCAATAGTAGAGTTAATTCCATCGTAAGCGATGTATCACCAAACTTTGTTCGCAGCTTTTTAGGGAAAACCTATTTTGTGCTCGGTAGTATCGATTCAAACTTATATTGTTTCGATTTTTGGTGAAGTTGCGGGATCACTTGCTACGTTATATTTTTTTGTGCAAGTGTATGTAGAAGTGGTTCGGCAGGCAAACTCTGCATCGGTGGTGGCGCATTAGAGGAATGTGACTAAGTTTTGTCGCTGTTTTTGCAGCTTGGGACCAGTCTGACAAGTACGTAAAACTTTACTTGTCCAACTTGCAAGGTATACAAAATTTGAATGAAGGAGACGTGACTTTGCAGACTGAAGGGAAAACACCTACATTGTTTATTCGCAATCTCAATGGCAAAAATTACACGTTTACCGTGCCGAGGCTTTGCCATTCTGTCCTTGGTGCAACCTTGAAGGTAACCAAACATTATTGTAATCGTTTTTTCGCCAGAACTGTTGCTTTTTTTAACCTGATAAGCTTTCACTTAAATTGTTTAACCGTGTGCTCCGTCTTGCCGGAAGCAGCTGTTTCGACTTCAGCGTGACGCTTTTCATACCGATGAATTATGTAAGGTTTTGCAAAAAAAATCATTCCGATTTATTACGTACGGTTTTATCGCGCTGGTTTGGAGATCGACTTCATTGCGTAGTTGCTACTGCGCTGTTTTCGAATTCTTGAAAAAGACGTTTGATTACGGTTTACCAGTTAAAAGTATGTAGTATTTACATAAAACGTCCGTTTCACATGTTATTTACAGTAACATAAAAAGCTTATATAACGAATCGGAAGTGAGTTAAAGCATCTTGGCTCAATGGTTGGGCAACAGTTTTCCGCAAACCGTATTGGGACAAGGGTGGTCGGAAAAAATCTGTTAATCCTCAACCAATATTGCTACAATGCTGCAAAAGTTGACATATTTTACTTTGTTAATTCAACCAATGAAGGACACGTATAGTTGTATAAATTTTGACAACCCCCTTAGTAGTATAAGTTTAGAATAACAAATGCATTTGCAACTCTTCCAACTAAAAACTAGCTACTGCTTTTTATTGCTAATGTTACTGTTTCAATTTATTTCAGAAGACATATCTAAGATGAAAGTGTGCTTAAAAGCCACTTTCACTTTTTTGTTAAAACATGTCCCCCTCTTGCTTGTCAAAGGAAAAAGCGTGAAATGAACTTGCAGCCACTCTATTGCCGCTTCAGTGCAGTGTTAACTGGTCTTCATTTATCATTAACCCCTCTGGGTTTGCTGTTAGCTTTCGAGTCTCATTCAAAGTAACTAGTCTTGCCGTTGCCACCAAACCATGTTTCTCACAATCGACACATTGCTTGTTGCCTCAATGTCGTTGCTGCCGTGTAGGATGAAAAAAAATTCCTTTTCACTTGCCGCATTTCAGATGAAAACTCGTAAGTCAGCCTTGATGTTGGGCGTTGAGCAGTTGCGATGATACACATTGATGTTCTTTTCTTTGTTGTTATAGATAAAAACAGATATGGTTTTAATCATGCTGAAAAAGGAAAAGGAAAAAAAATGGGACGTTTTAACTGAAAAAGAAAAAACAGCTCAAGAAGAAAAATCCAAGTGAGTGAAACCAAATTTCAGCTTGCAAGCGCAAGCAGTGCGTGGCAGCTACAAAATAAACGTACAGTCTCGTTTTGTCTGAGATCTGTGTTGGATGATGAATGCTTCTCGCTCTATATGTTGTCGTATATTAGGGAACCGTTTATTCGCATAGGAATCATTCAACTGTCGCAACTGTGAAAAGCAGTAGTTTTGAAACTGGGTCCGCGAACTCCGTACTTCTCAGAAAGGTTTCCAAGGTTGATTGTGTGGCTGGCAAAAAACTGAAGAAATTTGAAAAAATGTAGTAGAGCTTACGTGCGACAATACTGCGTATATGCGTACGTGTATATAAATTATATGCAGTGTATAAGTTAAACGCAACCTTGAACTATCTGCTGTTAAGAAAAATATAAGTGACACTATCTGCTATCAGAAAAACAATGTTATTCGGCAGTAGAAGTCTAAGCGTTTCCTGCGGATATGCTCTTTTGGATTATGTTTAAATCGCAACTGATCGAATCAACGCATCATGTTGTAGACCTCCCCCGATGGACAAGGACGAAGACCCTGGCGATTCTATGATGAAGCTTATGAAGCGAATGTATGACGAAGGCGATGATGAAATGAAGAGAACTATAGCTAAAGCCTGGACGGAGTCGAGAGAAAAACAAATGGCGGATATTTGAACGTCTTTTGCACCTCGTGTTGCCAGAATATGTCTGCCAACTTGTATTTGCAAGAAGCAGTCACGCCATCGTTGTCATAGCAACAGGACGAATCAAATCATTTTCGAAGGATTTTTAAAACTCGGTTTGGGTTGAGTTGAAGCTCAAGCGCCTGTTTTCTCCGGATGGCGGCCTTGTTTATGCAAATTTCTGTGCGTTTCCTGCTAATGTGTTTAACTCCTGGAACAAATGTTGCCGATGAGGACGCCTCGATTTTTGTTTCTAGCTTCTGCCGTTTATTGGCCGTTTACGCCAAAATTATTGGGTAAAGCGAGAAACATCTTGCCCGGCCTGTATTATTGCAGCTGCGTTTTAAGCTGGATATAAAAAATTGTAAAAGTCATTGGAATGTCAATGTGTTCATCTTCCACACTGACCCTTGGCTTGTGTAAACGGGATGCATTGTAGCAGCACCATCTATTTCAAGAGTCCCGCCTATGACTTCTAAGCCAATTTTTTTGCAGTGGCTCTGTCGGCACTGGCGTAATCTCGGTGATAATCGCAGCTTCTTCAGTGCTACTCTTTGTTGGCGTGAACAGTCGCAAAATGTAAAGAGCAATTGTGTCGGTCTGCTGTATCTTAATGTTGTCTGTTATTCAAGGTTTGGAGAAGCGTTAATTACTGTTTCAACTGAAAAATGTAAAAACTTACATAATGATGTGCATTTTAAGCGAAGTGAACGCTAGTTGTTGTAATGCTTCGATCTACGTAGCTTGACACTTGTTTGCGCGCAAAACAACATGTTCTTCATGAAACTCAAGTGAATGCGGAATAATTTCAGAAAACTGACAATTTTTGAGGCAGCACCGTATTTTGCAGGTTGCTGTTGAATTGCAAGTTAAGTAAGTTGTTGCAGAGCTGTCATCCAAGTCACTGCAAGTTCCGATGTCCGGTTTGGTGCAGGGGAGTGTAAAACCCTGCCAAGTTACACTGGGCTACTGCTTTGTAACGGAGCTCGTGGCAGCCCATCGTGATCGGTGCATTCTTAAACTGGCCGTACGGCGTACAGATAGATCAGTGGCAGGCACCTTTGATCTTACCTGGCCGGGATGACTGAAGCGACGAAGTCTTAGCGTGAGCAGTGGTGTAGTTGGAAGAGCCTGTCACATGTGCACTGGTAGTTCGGAATCCATCTTTCCACGAGACGCTGTTGATCAAACGCAAACAACGGAAGTGGAATGCGTTGCTTGACTCTACCCTCGTGGCGGTGGTATACCTGCATTGTCTCGCTGCAATGCAGGATGATCGGTATGCACCCGGTATAGAGTCAGGTCTGTATTTTATGGAGAGAGTTAGGCTGTTGCTTATGCCAGAGGCAAAACGTTCAAAGATTGGAGGCTATCGATAACTTGGCCAATCGCATCATCCTAGGTAGGAAAGAAAGTTCAATTTGTGAGCCATTTGATAGTGATGCAAGGCAGAGATGAACGAATTTGTTTTTTAAATCCGACCTAACAATTTTATTTCAAATTTCGAAAATGGACAGTTTGAAATCCAACATCGTATCATTCTTATTAGGCCATATGTAATTATGTATTCCAACCAAAACATTCAAAAACAAAAAATAGAAACTAATTCATGTTAACTTGTGCTCTACCACTGCCTCTCAAAAATGTAATACTGTATTTGACACTGTCTTAGTGGGTAAATGTTATTTTGTAAGAAAGCAACCCTTGTTTCATATTTGTGGACCAATGCAATATCGGAAAAGTAGTTGTCAAAGTCTTTAGGTAGGCAGTTCACCATTATCAAAATAGTGCATGAATTTGGCAACTGACAATTTGAAAGTCTAGCTAGAATATTTGGAACTCGGTGCTTGGAATGGAGTATAGTTTACGGTTACATATCTGAAGCAGTGGCGTAACTAATGAGGGACATCTGCCCCCGGGCGTAGCGTTTTGGAGGCGTCAAATTGAGGTCGGAATGTTACGTAATAATTACAAAATGGCGAATGCCAGCGGCTGCTACCCAGTTGCGAAATCTCTATCAAGATCACCATCAGTGGCGGTTCTAAGGGGAGACCTGGGTGGGCCATGCCCCCCAGATTTTTTGCTGCCCTCCAGTTTTTTGCTTAATTTCACGTTCGAGTTCGTTTGATTGGCATATAAAGCAGATAACTTTCAGCCAGCAAAATTTTAAATGATTTAAAGACTTTCTGACGACGGTTCTGACGATATTCACAAGCCTATGTGGGTTTGATAGGTTTAATCATAGCAAATCAGTCTTCATTACAATGGAAAATCACCATACGGGAGAGACATTTATGTTGGCCACGCTACTTTTTTCCATGGCCCCGCAGTTGCCTCTTCAGTTTTTTCATTCTAGAATCGCCACTAATCACTGTGGCGGCCGGCAGCTGGCGCCACATGTAAATAAATGGTCTTCGCTAGATGGTGCCCATGAGTCACAAGTCACTGTGATAGGCACCACAAGCGAATTATCGTAATTCACTTATCCCCATATAATGATAGTGCAACCTAGTAGTAGAGGAGTGAACTCGTCAAGGGATCTCTATTGCTGCTGGTTGCTTTCTTGTTAGTTAATGCCCCGAACTGCCATCTTTCTCTTGTGTTTGCCTCAGTAGTTCAAGGCGATGCAGTCAACTGCAACATCACCAAGATTGGCAAAGCGAGCTGTTACGAACCTTAGGTTTTTAGGTGGAGCTTATAGATGGCACGGGCCAGCACTTTCGCAGCCCGGCCCGCCTAGAGCTCACAAGAAACCGCTCGGCCCGTTGATGCTAAACTGCAACTTATTTTCTGGCCCAGCCCATGGCCCGTAATATAAAGTAGGCAGTGTCTTTTGCCGCCAAAATGGTGGCGGCAACAGGCTTGGCAGAAACAAAGTAGACATAAAAGATAAACCCTAAATCTAATCTTAACCCTAACCGTAGCCCTAACCCTAAACCCTATCGCTAACACAAACCGTAATCCTAACCCTAAATTTTTGAAAAAAGAAAAAAAGGAGTTGCCAAGGTGAGAGTCGAACCGAAAAGCAATGGCATACCAGACATGCAGCATAACCGCTATGCTACGAGCAGCACCGCAATTGTGTGCCAAACTGACGTTTTTATTCGAATTGTGTCATGTCAGGAGACCGAATGTTCGACTGGCGGCACAATAGCTCTAGCGGATCTGTTGCCGCCAGCATTTTGGCAGTAAAATAGACACTACCTATAAAGTAATCTCAAATGCAAAGTAACAACAAGTTTTCAGTTCATTGCCCTTTGGACACTAAAACCAGTCATGCAGTCTTAAGACAGTGGCTATAGGTCCGCCAGACGGCCTTCACTTTTGAAAACTTATTTGCCCGTCGCCTGTTACATGACACTGACACATAACAAGAGTGCCCTAGGCTGCGCTACACTTGCTAGTAGCGTACTAAACCTAAACCAGGGGTCACCAACATGGTGCCCACAGGAACCAAGTTGCCCGTATGGACCATGCGGGTTGCCCGTGGCCTGTTCTGACAATAGCATAAACATGATCAGTTTCTTTACAATGATGAATATCTTTAATTTTCATTATTAATGATAACATCATCTGAAGACAAATTGTGCAAATTTTTATTTCAGAAGTGTGTGTATCAAACTGGTAGCCCTTCGCATGAATCTGTACCAAGAAGCAGCTCTGAGTTTCAAAAAGTTTGGTGACCCATGCCTTAAACCCTAACCTAAGCCTAACCCCTTATATTAAACCAAGGGTTCACAACCTAGACTGCATGTACCCTAGTGGTAGATTTTCCTATTTGAGAGGGCACATTTGAGGTTAGCAATGGAAGGGAAAAATTATATTTGCGTATTATTCATTTCGAAATACTCGTATTTATACATAGGTCAACATCAGTGAATATTATTTTCAAAATCACTAGATGCTTATTGGTAAATATATTTTTGTTATTTTCCTCAGCCTTTTTGTCATAAGAAGTTTTAGAGGTACATGCTCATATAACGAAATGCTGAAGGGGTACATGGCCGGAGAAAGTTTGGGAATAGCCTACTTGTCCTAAACCGAAACCTCGGCGACAGACTATAATGAAAGTGTCGGTTGCTTTGATTGATTCTTAACATGGTTCACTGATTTGCGTGGAAACAAGTGAAACGGAACGTTGGCAGAACGGTAAAATGGAGAGAACAGCAACAAAAAAAATTCGTTGTTGGATTTTGAAACTTTGCAAAAAACAAAAATTTCCGGCGAGCAGACTGCAGCGGCCCTGAATGACGTCATCTCTACAAAAATTGCTAGCGGTTTGTTTCAAAACCTCGGACGGCCTGAAGATTGGACTGTTAGCGGCACGTGCCATCTCGAATGGAGCTTCTGTGTCCAGCAATCAGAATCGCATGGAGTTTGACTCACGGTTACGTCACAATGCTTTCAGATAGCCATGGTTGCGAACTTCCCGACTTCGTTCTCATATTCATTCTATAGTTGCGTCACAATGGGACTAAGGTTGCCGGACGTCCTTGAGCACCAAGAATGTCCTTGAATTTGCTGTCAAAACTTGTTATGTCCTTGATCCTTGAAAAACATCTTGTTGTCCTTGAATATCTTCCGGCGTCCTTGAACATTCTTCAATAGTTCTTAAACTGTTCATTTTTGAACTATTGATTACATTGAACATTCAAGAATCAAGGATAAGCAATCTAAATGAAGAGAACGATGTGTAGATTTGTGCCAACTTAAACAGTTGTGTTGTAAAAAGTAAATCATTCAAGAATGGTTGTGTCGTCTGAATACGTTTTGTTTAGTTTTCAATTTCGTACATGGTTAGCTTAGATTGCTTTGCCCATACGTGAAAGCTTGCTGAAAGGGTTAAAGTAGCCATGGGCGTCCGCAAATTTTTCCAGGGGGCAACGTCGACATTTTGCTTATTATGCTCAGGTTGCTGACGTTGCCATGAAAATGGACGTTCACAAAACGCTTTCCTGTTTCTACACCACTAAGAAAATTTACCATGAAAGCACGCGCTCCTTCGCATCTATTTTGAAATCTTTTTCAAGTGGAGCTGAAGCCTATACGAGTTTGCCACAAAGGTGTACTTTCGGTCATCTGTTACAACTTTTCCTGAATTGGCGTTTAAGTGTCTTTATCATTGTGAACTTCATACAAATGAGTCTGAAATGGACTTGAACAATCAGCAACTGCGTTCACGGCTCTCTCATTTGTCTGTGTTGGTTGAACAGAACTCACTTCTGAAATCTTTTATCCGAATTGTTTTCTACACTTCGCCTATCAGAAATGCTTTTCTTTTCATAAATTGCCTAATATCCATTTTTCGAGCACTTTCTACAAATAAGTCACAATTTAATAGAACAATCAACGCTCAGACCAACACCAGCGGTGAAAAACCAAGAAGTTAGACACTCGAAAAACTGTTTCACTGTATCTTAACACGACTATCGGACAGTTTGAGAACTTACTAAAATTAGAACACCAGGCAGGCGTAAAAAATCAACAGATGAGTTATGAAAACTCGCCAGTGCGGTGAATATAGCCAGTGGTGAGTTTAAGGTTGGGGGGGGGG
>JGI24021J15306_10010727_pt1 | contig 11387 bp, 6 predicted proteins | sample Ectturendosymbi1_FD_15306 | JGI IMG/M metagenome (IMG submission 15306)
CTTCGAAAAGGAAAAGTCAGTGGTGAGTAGGTGGGTCATTTTATGAGGAAACCCAAAAATGATTCAGGTGGCAGTCTCTCATCTACACGTTCGATAAACAGCGACAAGACCCAGCCCCTGGAACTGCTAACGATTCCAGGCTGTTGTTGGGAATAAAACGGGACCCAACAGATACAATGTATCTGCAACACTGCCATTCAAAGCGTTCCCAATTTTTGATACAGAATGCTACACTGTGGTTAAATCTGCAAACTGAGATTCATCTATGCTCTATAACAGGGGTATGTAACCTGCGGCCCGCGTGAACATTTGACATGGTCCGCATCAGAATTTTCGTTGCCCTGTTTAGAGTACAGAATCACGCCAAAGCGAAGCTCCATGATAACCAGGTCGCTTNCATATGGTAGGATGTAACAAGAAGCCTCCCCCTCATATTCAGACAAAGGTGCAATTTCAGGATACAATTAGTTGTTATGTGTGGCCTGCCAGCGACAATCCACAATTTATGCGGCTCGTGACAGTAAATAGGTTCCCCATCCTTGTTCTAGAGCAGTGGTTCTCAAAGTGGTCGATTTCGACCCCCAGGGGTCCATTGGACCATCCAAGGTGTCGGTAAATAGTCACGGGGTCGAATGGGGTTCACTGAATGGCCAGGGCATCAATGAATAACTGCTGGGGTGTACTGGAGCAATAAAACCTCCAATTCAAAGTTTTTGTTGATGGGGCAAGGAATGTAAACGGCGTTTTTCAACAAATCGAACAAAATTAAGAGGGCCTAGTAGTGTAGCATTTCGGTTTGCTTTTTAGAACAGTTCCTCGAGAGCACTGGTTAATTACGTAGGAACATTTCCTAGGCACGCCCAAATTTACCATTAAGAAACTTGGACTCGCTCTTTATCGTTCGACTTTGCCTTCAGTTTAACATTAAACAAATCTGTATTCACTCATGGTTTTATTATAATGATGTTAAGCACTGCGCAAATGCTCTCACATCTGTCAGAAACTTAATTCGAAGCAACAGGGGTTAATGCAAGCAACATGTGTTAAAGCACGTGACAAACGTCACTGCAAGCAACAGGGGTTTAACACGAGTTCAATTCTTTCATGGAGGAAGATAGTAAACCATAGTATCCCAAAAGATCAGGNTTAAAATAAGGCACGAGGTTATAAATCTCTTTCGGTAATCTAGTCCACTGGTACGCCCACTTGGACTTAAGCTAGCTTGGTACGTCCACTGCTGGTTTTCAAGTTAAGCTTGGTACGTCCACTGCTTAACTTGCTGCTACTTCTTTGATAGTCAAATGAAGACTGCTTCTCTGGCTCAGATCGTCCCGATTTTGTTAACTCATCGAGGATTCCCCACCAGGTAGGAAACCCACGGTCGATCTGGTTTTCTTGACTCCCATTTGCTGTTGTTGCGCCCAGTGGCCCAACTATATGGACAAGTACGTACGGTCTGGAATCAGTGCTTTGTAATGGACTGCACGTTGAGCCATCCGGCTGGGAACAAACCGTTCACATGTTCACACAGCGGTTTACGTAACACGTGACTCAATATTCACGCCGTTCGTTGAATGCGTTTTTCTGCTCGCCTTTCTGTGCATGTATTTAACATCTCGCGGAACCTTCATTAAAACCAGTGCAGAACTCGAGACAATAAAGTGTACAGTGACCTCTCAACTCCCCTGCCTGTTTCTTGTCTCTAACAGCCGCGAGCCTGAGTAACGCCTTCATCATCGCATAGGACAGCGTGAATCAGATTCACAGCTCGTGTTTGTGTGTTACAGAGTGAGAGACACGTCAACACAAAAATTCGCGTCTCGAAGCGTCATCTTCGTTTTCGACCAATCACATTCGAGAACGTTTTTCCGGCGGTACCGGAAGCTCCGCCTACCGTTTTTGCCGTAATCCGGAGTGGTTTTCCCATGTCATACATTGGTGCTCGCTTTTATCCGTTTAAATCGGGAATATTATTCACAAATCGGGATTGACTGTTAATGTCAATGGTTTCTATAATATTTTGGATTACTATCTTCCTAATTGTGACTCGCGATTACATGCGGAGTATAAATACACAATGATTTCAATAAATACACATTGCAGTGTCCTTGTAGACGGAAGGTTTTTAGTCGTCGCGTTATTCCAGCTTCATTCTCTTGGACTTGAGTCCATTCGGTGATGCGACTTTTGGTGTTCCCATATTCGCACTAATCATTGCTATTCCATGAAACCGTTGACAAACGTCTAAGTCGCTTTCTTGACTTGCTTTTGAAGTCTTCCTTTGTTTATATTTCAGAGTCACGAGACGTTTCATGCCGAGGATGCAACGCGAAATCAACAGTAGGGACCCGATGATAATTTTCGCTGATTTTAGGGATCCGATTTTCAATTCTAGGGACCCGAATCGGGTCCCTTAAACACTTATAAAAAACTGATTTTGACACATACTTTCCTTGTATTATTAACTGTTGCGCTAGGCCACGGGATCTAAAGAAAATTGTGTACGTTAATTGGGGATCAACGTGCAGCAAAGTTTGAGAACCACTGTTTTAGGTGAATTGGCAAATATTGCATCAATAAATGATTTGTTCGGCAAGACTTCTTTCCAAAGTTCCAAATTCTGAATTTATTTCAGAAACCTTTCTACTACGGTGAAAATTACCGTCTCACCATTTGCGATTTCAGAAATAATTCCAGCAATACGCAGGAATAGATGAGTATTTGTGTAGGATTGGTTATTTGGAAATTGCTTCTATTTAGAGGAGTTATGTTTTCAAAAATTATGTGAATGGTTTTGTATGCAAAAGTGATTTGTATTCTATGTTTCTAAAAAATATGGTCTTTACTTAGGTTGGAGCTAAAAAAAGAAATCAAAATAGTTCATTCTTAAGTTTTTCATTTGAGACCAAGATCATTTGAGACCACGTTCTTTTGAGACCTGTTCATTTGATGCCACATTCACATGGAACTTTTTTATTTCAGACCACATTCATTTGAGGCTTTTTTATTTGGGCCACGTTCGGTGGAGACCACATTCATTTGAGACCACATTTATTTGAGACCACACTTATTAGAGAACACACTCATTTGAGAACACACTCATTTGAGACCACATTCATTTGAGACCACATTCATTTGAGACCACACTCATTTGAGACCACATTCATTTGAGACCACATTCATTTGAGATCATATTCATCTTACGCCACGTTAAAGTGCAGCTGGTTTGATTTACTGAGAACAACATTTTGATGATCTACCTTCCACTTCTCTGCGGGTGACCTGACGTTTTGTAAGGTGACCCTTCATTTGACGTTTCGTAATGCTACAACCTTCCGTGTCCAAAATGACTCACGCTGGATTGTAAAAGCATTCACACTTTGAAACATCACAGAGGCCAGAAACCTCTTCATAGAGAGGGTTTGGAAGGGAGCGTTGCACGCCTGAAATGTCATTTTGTTGTTAGACCAAGTCAAAGAATTATATGTTTTGCATTCCTGCCCTTTTTCTTTATCGAGACGCCGCAATATTTTCAGTTTTGAACTGAGAAATTAAATATAAGAAAAGAAAATAATGTCTTTTTGCGTTGCTTGAAACAATTACAGGAGAAGACGAGTCTCACATGAATTGCCCTAAGGAAGCCCACTTGAATAGGTGGGCGAAACGTTGGCCAATAATAAAATAATCACCAGAAGAGCTAATTTATCTGCTTGATTTGAAACCTGGTGGCAAATGCTACGATACAACATGTGTAGCAACAAGAACAGCATACAAGGTTTAGCCTAGGCTAATTTAACTGGCATACTTTTGAGCGAGTGATTCACTGAGACGCACAGTATTCAAGAAACCGCTTAACAGTAGTTTACTGATTATGTAGCATCTTGTTGGCTGATTGGTGCGGTTGCATTTCGGCATTGTTATGATATAAATATTCGACATTGTTACGATATTCGGCATTGTTACTATGAGAAAAGCTGTGGAAACTAATCAACAGATGTTTCCGAAAAATTACTGGAACGATAGGGTTGAAGCCAATGACGTAGCCTGCCCAAAATTGTTTAATTAAAGCGAGCAACAGTATTTGGTTTGGGAAACCGCGTCTCAAAGCACAAAACGACAGGAATGCTAGAAATTTTTTGGGGACATGGCCTTTTGGCTCCCCTGGCTACGCTTATGGTTGCGGTTGAAATTCTTCCTCTTTTCAGGTGATAAACCTATGGTAGTCTTTATTACATCATAATTATACACATGGGGACTATCGGCACTGCGCAACATCCCTAAAAGTGCTTTAATGGGGAACCAAGTTCAAAACTACTCAATCAACCACTTCTGAATTCAATTGCTTACGCCACAAATTGTTAACAAACAGTCTTATTTCGATCAACTATCCCCTTGTATTCATAGTCTCAACATGATGATCCACTGTCAGTTGCAAGGTCCAGTCCCGCCGTCACGGGCGGGCTTTGGTGGGCTTTGGTGGGCTTTACCCTCAAAACAAAGCTCCAAGCCCCCGAATTGAAATATGAAACACTATAAATCAGTGGAATATATCAAAATTTGTAATGTCAATCCCCCCTGCACAAACGTAAAGCTCCCCTTTTGAAAGACTTTCTGGCGACGGTTCTGGCAAGGACTCGACTGAGATTTGTTTATGGCTATGAGTTTGCAAATTTCTTCATTGAGCGCTGAGTAAATTCTCACATTATTCAAAGTTTAAATTTTAAATAAATTATGCAGGAAAAACCTTCACGGCTGGCTTTTTCTGCTAAACTAAAAAATCGGCGAAAAAAAACTTCTTGGCATTCTAATTTATTGCTTTCATGCAGACCTACACGTCATATGAATACATTAGTTGATTATTGAATCGATCCAGTTTCGAACTGCAGAAAGTTTTGCATAGCCGCACGGGTAGGCTAGATTGCAAGTACTTTCAACCCATGAGGCTGCTCCAATCAAGATGTTTTCTCCGTTATCCTGAACAGTCAAAGGACCACCAGAGTCACCCTGCAACAATAAAATAACATATTCAACTCTATCGGATTGGACTTAGTTTAACTGTACTGTGGTGAAAAAACGTTGCTTCTGTAGGACTGTTTCAGCTTTTCAAAACTCCTTTAGTATCGTAGCACAATGGATGCCACTTAAAAAACTGACAGCAAAAAAACGTATCAAAGCTTGGTTAAAAACGCAGCTTTGGAATCGTAAGAAGCTGGTTTTCAGTTTAGTGAATTGATTTCAATTTTTCAAAATAGGAACAAGAGTTATACAGTAAAGACATTTAAACCATAGTCATGAACATCCTCGTCATAGATCTCATTCTAATTGGCTATGATAAAAAAATTGCCAAAAGAAATATTTATGCAGTTTGAAAACGTAGATGACAATTAAAACAAAATGACATCAACAAAACTTGTAAGTTTTAAACCTTCATTTAGATGCCAACTTTTATTTGTGAATGTTTGTGTTGGTTCAAGCATATTTGGTACATTTAGATCATTTTGAAGTGGTAGATGTATTTGCCAGGGTATTCCCAATGTACCACTGCTCCTTTTTCTCCATCGGAAGCTCCACCAGAAGAAAGAATTGCTTTCTAAATAACGTTCTACAAAAGAAGCCGCCCATACCGCAGTCAACAATAATAATCAATTAATTATTCAACGCAAATAATTTTTGTTGTGCGTGACGAGGTCAGCAGTTTGTAAAACTGTAAAACAGACTTACCTAGGTAGAGCAAGCTGTCGTTTTGATTTGTGTCAACAAAGTCGAGGGCATTTTGGCCTCGCCTTGTTGTGGAGGCAGCAGAACCATCATAGATTGGTGAAATTCGTGACGCATGTCGTGACGCATCGAGTGTTTCTACTGCTGCTGCCCCCACGACCCTTCTCAGAGGAAAAATGGGTATGAAAATGAATGAATGAATTAATGAATTAATGAATGTCAAGGATTAACCTCGTAGTGCATATTTTATCTCTTTCGCTAAATGTAGGGCAAATGTGGAATCAACGAGGACAATTTTGACATTTTCGCTGGTTGGAGAAAACTGGCTTATACATTCAAAGTCAGGTGATGGTGTTTGTGTAGTTGGGGATATTCTGCATACTTTAGCATTTTATCCCATTCACATGTCACTGCAATCGTTGTGTGCAACGAAAACACATGTGAAAAACCCAACCAAAATCTCGGTTCCACGATGTGAAAATGAAAAAAAAGTAATCACAGGAAGGTGCTGTCTTCCACAGATGAACATGGTTAAATTTATATCAGGCGGATTTTCAACTTTGTGATGGATTGGGATTGGATTTAGATTTTATAAAATCTACTTCTGGATTTGGATTTGATAATCTTGTTTTGAATTTCTCGGCAACTGTCAGTTCTGTTTCGAAACTGTAAATTACTGCATTTATTCTGTAAATTTTCTTGAGTGGAGTTTCTCACATCCGACGAAATTGTACATCTTGTTTGTAATTGGAATATTAGCATATTTAGTATCCAGTGATGCAAGGTACAAGCCTCGAAGCCTGCTCTGTTATGTAAAATGTCATCAAAATTAAAGGAATTCGTGTGATTTTCACTGATTCCGTCCCTTTTCTTATTCCATAATCGTTTAGCACAGTGTTTTATATATGTGTAGCCTAATGCTAATAATTCGCTTGTGCTGTATACTGTAACTGATAAACTGTTTGTCTGATTTGATACCTTACACTTCATAACTGAGCTTCTCATTGCATTTGATGCTAATAGTGCTTACCTTGTAGTCTTTAAAGTGTCATCATCTATTATAGTCTTCTGAGACAAGGATAGAGCAAAAGTTACATTGAGTTTGTTTTCAAGGTAGTTACTGGAAGTCCCTATTTTGCTTCATGAGGCAAACACTGTGCTGGGGTTATTTTGCCTTTAACAGTCTTTAACAGAAAACAACTGATCGAATTTTTGGATTTAAACAGGATTTGGGTTTGAAATTGTTCAATTTATCGGTTTTGGATTTGAATTGGATTTTGAAATGCGATTGTTGGATTGAGCTTGGATTTGAAAAACCTGAATCCGTTCATCTCTGCTGTCTTCCCCGGTTTAATTTTGTTAAAGTGTCCCATTCGCAGTGATGTGCTTAAGGGGTGGCGAGCGAAGCACTTGCATCGGACCCCAGTTTAGGGGACCACTTCGAGTTGTTTCCCCCATAAATTTTCATCATTTTTGGTGAAAAACCTATTACCCACTCAAATAATGTATTCCAAAGCAGGTCATAAACTAGTATTCTGCTTTCAAAGGGGCTCCCAACAGCTACTGCAATGTGTAGGTACTCTGCCTTGAAAGGGGCCCCCAACAGCCATTGCAATGCGTAAGTACTCTGCTTTTGAAGGGAGCCCCAATGCAACTGTTAAAGGGGCTTCAACAGCAATTGTAATGTGTAAGTACTCTGCTTTCAAAGGGGCCCCAACAGCAACTGTAATGTGTAAGTACTCTGCTTTCAAAGGGGCCCCAACAGCAACCGTAATGTGCAGGTAATCTGCATTCAAAGGGGTCCCCACTAGCATCTCTAATGTGTAAATAAGGAAAAGCTTCAAATAAATCTCAATACCGTAAATAAACTATGGGATAAAATTTGTTCCAAAATGTTTTGAAAAGACCCGAAGTAAGAGCAAAAATTTATACCAAATGGGAATGTTTTTCACTGTCAGAGAATAAAGCTTCTCATAGTATAGTGTTGACGGCCGTGAAACAATGGGCCCCTGCTTTAAAAGGACATGTAGTAGATATGAAATTCCAAGAGTTTTGTTGTGTTCAAAGATAGACCTTTTTTTACTCCGTTAATCTGTATCAAACTCAATTTGCCTTTTTGATTAAGTCTATTATAAATTGCAGTCTAATATTCTTTGTTTTGTACTGCATGCTCTTAGAAGTAGTTGTTTAAAGTCAGTAGATAGAAAGCAGTTTCGACTGACATGTTTTACAGCGTCCGTTTACAATTTTGTAGTTCCTTTTGTTTTACGTACTGTCAATAAAAGACACAGGTCAACTATGTCTTTTGAAGAATCTGATGTGCTATGCTGCAATCGGGGAGCCCGAGGGGCACTTACGCAAAGTTTCACACTGTGACAGCAAGCAAAGATAAAGATCGCCAAATGAGATCACTCCATTAATGCTTGTTCGTGTCACTTATCTCAAATATTCTATATCCTATATTTAAAAAATTAATTTTGATATATTGAACGAAAATCAACGTAATTTGTAGCCCGATAGCCAAAAAAGTTCAGATTTGTACTATTACGCTAATAATTATGTCAGTAGTCCCAACCATTTTAGGCTTGCCACACCCTATAAGAGAGAAATATAATTTGCGGTACCTTGTGGTGAATCCATAGCAATTTGGTTTGAGGTTTGGCGACATTTTAAAAATATCTTTTCAATGATATATTGAAAAACGTATTAGCTCGCGACACACCTGGGTGTTCTAAATGGCGCCCTAGTGTGCCGAGGCACCCCGGTTGGGAAACACTGAATTATGTCATACTGTACGTGCCATGCTTGACGTCAGAAGATAAACCAGAAAAGTAATCAACTACAAAAAATCCCGAACCGTGCCTGATCAGGAAATAAAATTGGTGTCACGAAAACAATATCTTCGTTGCTTGCTCCTAAGAAACATTCATTTTTTGCTTTCGGGTTTTGTACAAATCTTTGTCAATGAACACATTTACATGAATGACCTTTGTAAGAAGAAAACCCTCAACAAACAATTCAGCCCAAAAAATAATTTATGTAGAGTTGACTTTCTCCTCCCATGCAGCGAGTCACGTGTTGCTGACGAATATGAACTCGATCTGGATGTTGCAAAAACTTCAACACAAATCAAAAATAAATAACAAAGAAAATTTACTCGTCGAATTTCACCAAACGAATTGTTGAAATTGACCAGAAATTTGTCAACCTGGCTTGAACCTAGATTGATGTGGAATTTTAAACCACTGACGCTTTAATCAGTCAATGTAAAAAATTGCGACCTGCTATTTTTTACCTGGGCTTGCTTAACTTGTGACAATAAACCTTATGGATTATTGTTTATGGCTTGATTCTCAGATTGTTTGCAGTGAACTTGCATGCTACAGTAGTTAATGTAACTTGCTGAAAAATAACTAAAACAAAAAGTGGTGGTCACATAAAATCAGAATATTTGCATTAGGAATGGACTACTCACAGTGCATATGCCGACTTGTCCATCGCCTCCGACACACTGTATGCGGTTAGTGATATCAAACATAGATCCCCAAACTCTCTGGCATGAGAAAGCAGATACCAGAGGGATGTCAGTTTTTTTCAAAATGTCGACTGAACTGAAAAAGGAAAAAACAATTTATCTCCTTCGATAGCAGGTAACTGAGCATCCGGATGCATCACCAATCTTCTCTATCAGTGAGACAAACGTAAACAAAAGCCCTCATCAACGAAAGGCTTGGCTGTGGTGAGTCAAACAAAACAATTTCTGTGTGGTTCATAATCCCTTAGACAGCGCAACATCAGTTTGACAGTTTTATTGATTTCAGTCGCAAGGCCCACAAGACATGTCTTAATGCCCATATAAAACAAAGTAAGACACTTGCGAATTTTCATCATACTCGAGGCAATTATGCACGCCCCAACACACACGAGACGAAGCTATCGGCGACGTAAATAGAAACAAGCATTTTAGTGATGTAGAGCCGTATTTATTTATAAAACAAAAACAAAACAAGTGAAATCTTGCAGCCATAGAATGGCTGACAATTTCCTGCTCCAAATGGTATGCCTGACCATACTGCGACTTTATGTTCATCTTTCTATTTACATGAAACGTCAGAGGAAGAAGTGGTACGTTTAATAGGGAATCTCTCAGAAGGTAAAGCTATAAATGAAAATGATATACCAACCAAGATTATCAAGTTAACCAAGTTTGTTGTAGCGCCAGTTCTTACACGTATTTTAATAAGTGCATTAATGAAGGTTTTCATCCTGATTTTACAAATCTGGAGAACAAAATATTTGCTCAAATTATCGACCAATATCTATTTTGCTACAGTTCAATAAAATTTTTGAAAGAATTCTAGATGACAGAGTGTACTTTTATCTACAGGAATATAAGTTATTATCCAAATGTCAATTTGGTTTCAGGCGTAAATCTGCAACTTCATATACAGTTGAGAGTATTTACTCTAATCTTTTGAGTAATGCTGATGATGGATTATATTCTTGCTCCATATTTCTTGATTTGTCAAAAGCATTTGACACAGTAAATCATGACATACTATTTGATAAATTTTATCATAACTTTGGCATCATAGGAATACCCTTACAGTTTTTTCGTAGCTATTTATCCAATCGCAAACAATTTGTAAAGTTGGAAAATGTGCAATCTGGTTTAGTTGACATTTCAAATGGCGTGCCTCAAGGGTCTGTTTTGGGACCGCTATTGCTTATTATGCACATTAATGATTTACCTACATCCTCTGCATTTTATACTGTACTATATGCTGATGATACTTATCTTTGTCTATCTCATAAAAATCTTGACAATTTGCAACATACGATGAATGTGGAACTAATTAAATTGGACAACTGGTTGTGATAAAGTTAATTGTCCTTAACATTACTCCAAAATCAATCAGAAACTTGTTCATTCCAAATAAAAATTAATGGCAGCTACTTTCAATGAGCAACATGTGCAAAATACTATGGGTTTTGATAGACAGCTCGTTAGATTGGTCATCTCACGTGCAATTTATAAAATCAAAACTAGTTAGGGCATCGTATCTATTCTATGAAATTCGAAATATGGTATCAGTTGATGTTTGAAAGATGTTATAGTTTAGTCTTGTGCATTGTCATCTAAAATACTGCATTGTTTCATGGGGCACAGCTACTAATTCTGTTTTGCAACCACTAGACGTAGTGCACAATAATATTCTACAAACTATTACATACAACAACTTTAGATGTCATATTACACCTGTATAAATCTCTCAAGATTCTGAAACGTTGCGATGTTTATGAATTAGAATTAGTCAAACTGGTGCATATATTTCACTATGAAATGTTGCCAACATAATTTAATCAAACGACGCTTATGCAGGCTTTTTTTCACACAGTATAAAAATGCGTGATTTGTTAGAATACGTCTTTGCAGACTTGTGGGAATACGTCTTTACCGTTAAGGTTTAGTTCTGATTTCTTAGTGAGCAATAAGTGCAAGCTGCAAAGCTATAATTTGGCTGTGGAGATTTTTCGTAATTCATCTGCTCAGTGTTTTAAGCCTGCGTGGTATGGTATGGTTTAATCATGCATTTTTGTGACTCAAATCACGAAATAACACGAAGCAGCAAGAGGAAATACAATAACATCAAAGATCACTAGTTGAT
>JGI24021J15306_10010728_pt1 | contig 11386 bp, 7 predicted proteins | sample Ectturendosymbi1_FD_15306 | JGI IMG/M metagenome (IMG submission 15306)
GTAATTTATGCCTGTTCCATCTCATCCCATCCCATGGGACGTTTCCCATGGACGAGCCTAGGGTTGTCCATGGGACATATTTCTCTGTCCCATTCCCATAGCAATTTATGCCCATCCCATCCCATAGGAATGACATTCCCATGGACAAGCCCGGAAATTGCCCCCTGTCTATTCAGAAGACGGGCAACGGGAGCGGAGGTGTTTGTCATGACATGGCAATTTCATGGTTTATCAAGATAGATCATTGTTATGCACTGAAGATGATAACAGTTGTTATCGAAACGTTTGCAAGATGTCAGTTGTATCGTTTGCTTTGGCCGTAGTATTTATTATAAGACTTGAAACAATTTTATTGTTGCAGCTATTCGTGCACCCAGAAAATTCAGAATGGTTTTCTATAATTTCTCTTATTATTTTTGAGGTCAACATTGTTGCTGAACAGAAACAAGCATAATTCGTGACAGTGTGTGTTTTTTATAAGTTCCCCGTTGCCCTCGACCTCTTTTATTGCCCCCCTGCCCTACCGTCGCTCCGGCGTCCCTACTGAAGAAGATGAAGCACCTTTTCTTTCTTGTCTTACCTAAACGAAACTACTTCCGCGACTTGTGAAATGTGGCATCTAAAAGTACAGCACGAGAGCGTACGGTAATACCCATTGATTTCGCAATGACGTTACCCCACTGCTTACCACGTATTGAATTGCATTCGCCGTTCACCTGCAAACGCCCCACCACGTGACGATAACGTCACAACACGCCAGTACATTTGTTTGCTGTTTTCCGCGCACCGCGGCGTTAAGAGAAACAATGCGAGCATTGAGCCCACACGCGCAATGATACCCACTCAGCGTGAAAACAGGAATCGCCTGATCGTGGCGCGCGCAACCAAGCGAAACGTAACAGAGAACCGATGGACTGAGGACCTCTTGCCATAGTTACAATACTTGTTTTGTATTGAAATTAAGGCACATGTTTTTCGCTGGCAAATTACGGCTGATGTTTCACAGAATTGCGCAGAACAAGCAATGACATTTTCGAGCAATGGCCGGAACGCTATGGAATTGGTAGTATTTCTACAACGCTTACTTAAGATTAGGTAGTGATTCTTTAAACGTTGCATTTACCCCCCAGATCATTGTTGAAATAACAAATCCAAATGAAACAAGTTCCCTTAATACATAAAGTCAATCAACACTTCATAATTATGATGGATACCGACTTCTTCCAGAAGACTGAACTAGCGGCGTAACCTTTCACAAAAATCTTGCTGCCACATCAATCTCTGCATACAGAATATTCAACCTCTGTAATCTCCACATCTATCTCGGGATATAGTTTCAATTCGCTCCTTGAAAACACCTGAGACGGTGTGACAACCTGCAGGCCGCATCGTTCACTGATGCGAAACTTATTTGCCAAACCTCAAGTGCCCAGACGTTACTAACTGCACCTGAACGTTCGTTAATTTCTGACTTCTACAGTTTGCACGTCACGCAAACTGCACAAACGAAAAACTGAGCGTTGATATTGCGTGGAAACGGAAGACAAGTTATGGTCGGGCGAACTTGTTGACAAATGCGCTTCACAAAAGAAAACAGCACGGCGCCGCACCGGAGCTATTGAAAGTCACAAGAAATGTGATCGTGATCAGTAAAAAAATAAAGCACAGTGATGGTGCGCTCACCACGCGTTTAACTTGCAGCTACTCTGTAGTACAAAAAACGCATTTAATGAGTTGTAAATTTTGCGCCGAAACCAGTATTTCGCTAAAAAATCAGCAGCAGAGTTCCGAAAACTTAAGATGCTGCTTTTAATGACTGACATATCAACCATGAGTTGTAATAGCAAATTGCCGAGTTACAAAGCAAATATGAATGCAGGGAACAAGGAATTAAACGAAGCACGTGTCTATCGATGTAGGCCTACCGGTTTGTGCTTGAGTTCGCTTTTCGCACCATCCAAGTGACAATGCACCACCTTACCCCGGGACCACCAAAATGAAAACCATGACAAACACGAACGGAGCTGGCAAAACAGAGCACCATCGCTTCTGAAACAACAGAAGTTTTGTCCGAAGTGTCAGGCATGCAAATGCTTGGGAATGTGCATTACTGGGACGCTTTTATAGAATATGGCACGCCGTGTGACAGAAAGTATTCGGTGGTTCTTTCATCATATTGAATGGACCCTAAGTAATTTTCCAGGAACATAACATTTTTCTGCCTTAACACCTCTAGGACATTTTAACTGTCAAAAATTTCCGTCTTCATAAAAAATTCCATTCGGATGTTGTAGCCACCCAGAAGCGAATCGCAACAGTTCGAAGTTGCTGCAAAACAACCTAGCTTGCGGGATTGTCTTTCAAAAGAATAAAATACCAACAGCACCTATTTTCTCGCCGACACGAATTCATATTAACGAAAATATTATACAAGTACTTCACAAGAAGTCTCTAAGAATTTGGCGATGTTTCCGGAATATTTGACAGGTGTTCTGCTGGCTCTGTTCCAAAAACGAACTACAAACACTTCTTACAAAAACACTTCGCACTGATTTACTCACTCACAGACAGTGATTAATTTGGTGAAAATGCGTTTAAATGATACCAAAACATGACGCCCAAAAGCAACTGTTCATGTTTCAACGGTGTTTAACTTCACAGAAATTACCCGATACTAAAATGCTGCATAAGCAACCTATCAAGTGAGCTTCACCTTCCGTATAGCTGTAACAACACCCTGGCTGTGAGAATATTAGTACATCGATTAATGTCAAAATCTGGTTCTTCGAGCAATAACTACCCAACAACTGAAATTGGTGCGAGATAGTCACCACCTAAAGGATCCACGTCTTTTTCATTACTAAGCCATTCGCATCCGGCGCCAACACGGAAGAACGCATCAAGCATGCCCACAAGCGCATTGACGCGTACTTCCGACCACAATCACCCGGTTGAAAAAGAAAACAAAAATCAAGTTTTACTCATCGCGAATCTTCCCGTACGCTTGCGACAGGAGCTTGTTTGAAGGCGATGTCCGCTGATGCCCGGCCATGATAACAACAAATCGCAGCACAAGTTACTCGGCAGCGACATCGAGCGATCACCGGTATTTTGTGATGTATGACTGACACTAGGTGTTCAGGGACCGCCAGACCATTCTACACGAGCTCCCGCTTCCTGTACATCACTGATGACAGCAGTGTTGCCAACCTTGCGGTTTTCCCGCGAATTTGGGATTGTTTTTTTTTTCTGAATTTGCTGGTTTTTATGATGGCTTGCGGGTTGCTGTTTTTGGGTTTCTTTTATTTGTAATTTGCTTGTTTTGGGCTTTTTTGATGGCTTGCGGGCTGCTGTTTTTGCGATTCTTTTATTTGTTACTTGCTTGTTTTTTTGCAGGTTTCTGTTTCACGGATTGCTTTTTTCCGATTTCATGCAACTTTTGCTGCTTCAATTTACTGTAAAATGCAATTTGTTTTTTTGTAAATTTGCTCATTTTGGCTTGTTTTTTTCTGATTTGCACGCTTTTATTTGAATTTACTTGATTGTTTTCAATTTTCTTGTAAAAGGCATTTTCGGCTGGTTTTTCGGGTAAATTGCCTACTTGGGCTTGTTTTTTTTTAGATTTGCTCGCTTGTTTTCGTAAAACAACCTGGCATTATTGATGGCAGCAAGCATGGTTTTCATCGGGTCGATAACGTAACATTCTGCTCTTGTCTGGTAACTATCATGTGAGAGCAATGTTCCCAACCTTTTAATGACACGGACTTTTTTCGGACCAGTATAAATCTTCGCGGACTCAAGATAGATTAAGACTACGAGAATAATATAAGCACTACTTTTAACAATTTGTATTTATCGCACATGCACAAATTTCAATGACAATCATGTCTCTTGAGTTTGTTTCACAAGTTTGTCGAAAATAAAGGCCTGTTGTCGTCAACCTACACTTGATGTTGTCTTATGGTTGAAGTGGGTTTCGGTGCTTAAAATAGTTGGTGTTGAAAAAAAGCTTTTTCGATAGGTAGTTGGAAAAAGAAAGAGTTTTTGTTGCCTGCCGACACAGACCAGAGGTATTTGGTTCCATTGACTGGACATTAACTCAGAATTGAGTCAGGGACTCCACAGCTGTCGACTTTGCAGCTCAATCAGCTGTTAAGCAATGCAATCCACTTCACAATGAAGCTGTAGCTCTTGAACCTCAAAACCAGTTAAATGTTTCAATGTAATTGTGAAAAGGGATACATCTATCCAACTCGGAGAAATGTAGTGAGGCGCTCAAGAAGATTTGACGAATGCAGCGCAAATCAATTTCTACTACAAATGCGTTTACTGCCAGAAAAGCAGATATTTTTCCAGGTCCAATGCAATGGATCGATAGCGGTATTTTACCTTTAAACGCGACGATGTCTTGGACACATCCACAATTATTTTACCTTTTACTTGCATGGAAATGTTTCGTTTGTTCAAACATATAAAAAATCACCTAAGAATAGCTATTTGGCAATTCTCTTGCTGACTTTTAATCGTTCAGCAAAGTTTTGATTCTGTTCTTTTAATAAAGAGCACCGGTGTCATTGCGTGGGCCACTCTCTCCAGCTTCTCTCCTAATGATAGCCAACGGATATTCAAGTGGAACAAACGCCCACTTTGTTCTGCACCATCTCGTTACACAAAGCACCAAATTAACGAATTCGTAAGGGACGGGATTTGACGTGATTGACAGCAGAGACATATTTTTAAAGTAATGTCAGATCTTCTTAAATTTCTTTCGCTGTCAACTTTATTCTTGGTAAAAAAAGGACAATAACTACCTAAAGATTTTTGTTTCCATTTTTCATAAACTCATAAAATTAGGTTCTCGCCATGGCGGAAGCACAAAATCAATCAATCGGCACAAACAAACACGCAGCGAGTCTGCGAAAGCTGATGTTCCTCAGTGAAGGAATCTACTTTCTTAATTATTTCCTTTCAGGTTTAACAGTTTTCTTTTCGGTGTCCCAGCAATTCAAGTTTATTAACTTTAATTTGCTTGCTGTTGTCAAATGTCTGCGCCACTAAACTCAACTTTCCAGTGGTATTTTGGCAAGTAAAACAGAAATTGTCCCACGCAGTTCCCAGTCGCACGTTACCGCACAAACACGATGAACATCATTCTCTAAATCTGTAGTTTCGCCCAACTCTATAAGATTTCCACTTCGCAGCAGCAATAGTTTGTTTCAGAATATCGGCTGAGAGTTCTTGGATGCGCCAGTTGATGGTGTTGTTTGACAAAAGTAAAGAACCGCAGCTAACTTATTTGCTACGGCATCACTGCACATTATCCCGGCTATTTTCACGGCTGCTGGTTTGACCAAGCTCTCTCCCGCTGTACAAGGCGCGTTTGCTCTTGTATTTTTGCCAAGCAACAGTAAAAGCACGCACTGCTTTACTATGGGAGCAAGCTTTTACTCCTGAAGTAGGTAGACGGTAAGTACGACTTCACGTTACCTGGTGTTTTTTCTCGTCAAAAAGCTCAAGGTTTTCGTCTACGTATTTTAAATATTTTTACTCGAGATGCCGAAGTATTTTACGTAGTTTGGCTTCTTTGAGAGATCCGTGAGCAAGGGCCTCTAAGCATAACACGCACAGTAACCGGATTTTACCGCTTACTTTAACTGAAGTAAATCCAAGTTTCTAGTAGTTGGTATATGCACACACCTACTATCGTTAGCAACGATAAACTAAGACGGTGAAAGCTAACCGCGGTTTAGATAACAACACACTTAAGCTACCGACCACACTACCTCAAAAGTATACTGTAAATATCATGTAGAACAGTAGAATTTTTGAATTTTTCACGCTGGTTGGGTGCATTTAATCGCTGTACGACGAAAAAGGTCGATTGTATGAAGTTGATAAATTATGATTGTTTGAGGGCATTGAAGAAAACTTGTTTGACCCTGGTGCTTGCGGACTCATCCAGAGCCTTCCGCGGACTCGGGTTGGGAAGCACTGTGTTACAGCTTTCGACGTTAGTCATCGAGCTTTTTAAGCTGTATGCACACGGCATGCGTCCTGCGCATTTTTTGGGCGCATGCGTCTGATTTCGTGACGTCACGTCCTTTTGATGCGTCTGGTATGGTCTGCGTTCGAGTAGAATCTGTTTCTATATTGATGCATCAGACTCACTGCTGTGGGTTCGGGAAAGAGCGGCGATGGAATGTGCTTGGAGACACTTTTTTGTATTGGGGTAAAGCAAAGGATGCAGAACGTCCACAGAACAATTGCTAATAGTCTGTGGATAGCTGAAACACACTGTATTTGCGAAAGATCAATTTATCATCTAGTCTTCAGTAGGGCCAGTGCGGTAGGCTACTAAACTGCTGTATTGCAGCACTGTTTAGGCCAACATAACACAACCTACCTGATCGACTATGTTGGTTGAAGTTTTTGTCGCAAGCAAGTCATGGTTTGTGCGACATATTCTGTCATTTACTGGCCCTACTGTAGGCCATTCTAGCTGTTGGGTAAGGTCATGCTAAATGAATGTATTTTTTGCAGTGGGCTAGCCTATTTGAAATTAATTGAAAGTAAGTTGTGTAACTCTCAATGAACAGTTGGTAAGTCTTGTTCAAGCAAAACCCTTGTCACATAAATTAACACTAATGTAGTACAAGAAAGGATAACATATTGCAAGCATCACAAATGCTTTGCTGTCTTACAAACGCTAATTGAAAACTATTGTTGTTTATTACACTGCTCACGCTTTTGTTTTGGGATTGTGTGTGTTATTAATTGCAGTTATTGTCCATAATGCATTAATTTTTTGATACTTGGCCCCTCTAGAAATAAAACAAATGGTTTCAAGCAATGCCTTCATGACAGTGAAGGTAGGCCTACACAGAACTCATTCAATGGAACAAATCATCCAAATTTTGTGTAATACAGCACTTTGCTCTTCTGAAATGTGGACAGCACTACTTTTTTAACAATTTGTGAGGCATTGCACAAAGTTAAATTTAGCATTTTACGTTTGTTTTGCATGTAGCCAGTCATTTCAAGGTTTTGTGCAATGTACCGCAGCAAGTCTTCTGTAGCTCGTACAACAGTATGGTGTACAAAATTAGTAACACCTTAACAATATGTCACATGTGATGTCAGAACTTCAGTAAAACAGTCTTGCTCTTCAGCACACCAACGTCATCGCTGACTTTCGGGTCTCAGGCATCCGTTCAGCCCAGGCCATGCTCAGTGAACGCACCGTTTCATGCGCTGACGTGTGCATACAAAGGCTTATTTAACTCTCCGCACCAGTCACACCAGACGCACCGCACTGGAAGCGTGCCGTGTGCATACAGCTTTAAAAACATCAGTTACAGCCGGGTCAGAAGTTTTTATGAGCGACCATGGTTTCGTGCAATGATATCTTAATTAGGCATGACGCGCCTACAGTGGCGGATAAGGGTTGTATCGCACGGAAGCCATGGTCGCACCTATCATTTACTGGCCCGGTTCTACTTACTATTCCTAACACGCTATCTATCTGTTCTTGCACAGCACAAAACAGGGGTCAGTAGCAAATCACTTTTGAGGGATTTTGGCCTTTGTTGGTCAAACAAGCAAGACTGTTAAGGTTCCTTCAATTCAGCTGATTCTTCTGTATGCACAACGTACTACAATGTCAAAGACTATGATTACAAACTGATCTCATAAACTGAGCAGCACTGTTATCTATGCCAAGCAGGAGGCAGCGTTATCTTCCACTATGCAAATCTTCGATTGTAAGTCCAAATTAAGTTACGTGAGTTGCGAGCCAAATCTCGGTTATAGGTTCCCTTTGCCGGTTTGTTGGGATACGATTCGTCGATACGAATTGCGGGGCGGGGGAAACTCAGTAGCTTTCAAGGCCGACAAAAAAAACAGCGAACCATTCGTTTCATCCACCCAGCAACAACATACAAGTATATTATGTCAACTCCAAGTCAGCAATTACTACAAACGTGATTCCGCATCGGAAAAAGTCTTATTTGTTTTGTTGCAACACTTCAGAATGCTCCACACGTAAAAAGCGTTTCACTGGGCGCAAAACCAAGTCAGCGTTTATCTGTTTCTTTCGATAGGGGAGTCAAATTTTTGCTAAGAAATCAGCAGAAACTACTGGTTTTGGATCGCGGAACTTGTCAACCTGATTGCAGCATTGCAGCACGCAGCTGTGCAGAGGGTCACGTGACCGCGTAGCCAGTAAGCCGGTGGTGTGATTATCGGATGATTACAAACCCTCACGTGGTGATATCGTTATCGTGAGGGATGAGGCTGGACGGCGCAATGCCGAACAACATGCGTTTTCAACACAACAAACTCTATTTCGTGAAACAACTGCTCACCTCCTCGGTGTACACAGCACGAACGCGGAAATACTCATTGTTTCGTAGAAACCGCAGCTTGTCACGAGTAGCAACTTTAACAGACAGAAAACTCATAACTGGATGGTCATCACTTTTACTCGTCTCATAACAAGGGCGACCAACGTTTTGATCTAAAAACTCAAAATTTTGTCTTTATGATTTACAAATTTTACCTTTATTTTGACCTATCAACTTCCTGCGTTTGAAAATAAAATGTGGAATACAAAGCATGAGAAACCAAACCGATAAGTTAAAAATCTTTATTCAGTCAAAAATAATAAAAATCAAGTGTGAACGAATCTAGAGGTAATAAGCCGTAGTCGAAAGTCAATCCAAAAGCACAAGCGAAATATCCAAAATCAATAAATATCCTGAAGTCACTGAGAAGGTTCTTAATTATTATACAGTACTTCAACACCAAGTACTACTTCACATTATTGCGTTTTAAAGTTTCTATCTGCATAATCGATTCAGTATTTACCAAACCAAGTACTGCAAGACTACGTTTCTCGCCTTGCTACGCCTAGCCTACTTTTAATATTCAATCGTCCAGTAATGGACAAAACAACATTATTACGTCAGAACTTGCAACAACTCTATTATTATGTCAGAATTGCAACTGAACTTGCAAAGCTACATCAATATCTGTTGTTGTAGCTGTTGTAAAATGTCGATAAAGGAAAACTGCGCTGCAAAAAGATTTTGACCTTGTGGTATCAGCGTGAAAAATTTGGCTTGTGGACTTCTATAAACTGAAAAAATAGACAGAAAAACTTTGACTTTATTGACTTTTGGTTGCCCTACTCTTGACAAAAACCTACATTTGGCACATGAAACGTTCGCAAGAACTTTTTGTTTGTACAGTACCTTACGTAGTTTTACAGTTAAGGTTTACCACAACGTTTCTACCACGACTGGAAATACGGGTACGATGTATTCCTTGCAGAACAGCGCAGAAAGCTTAACCCATGCCATAATGCAAAGGTCAGCAAACTACGGCCCGCGGGCCGGATCCGGGCCGCCAAGCAAAATCATCCGGCCCGGTCCGAAGCCCCTTTTCCAAATTGTAATAGCTGTATGGCCGCCTAGTGGCATTATATTTTACGAATATGCCTTCCTTGCAACCTCTTGTATTGCATACTTACGCGGAACTACTTAATGTGAAAACGCACTGTACTATAAATGTAGCCTACTGCTGTGTGTCGTATTTTGTGCATTCGTTATGAACTGTTAACATCAGGAGTTACTCTGATTACAATTTCATAAATTCCCAAGTTTTAACAACATCATATACAGCAAAGGGAACAGAATTGTTGGTGCAAAATTAGTACGGCCCGCCATACCATCCAGTTTGTTTTTGGCCCGCGACTCGGGAAAGGTTGCCGACCCCTGCTATAATGCATAAACACATCTAGAACTCAGAAGTGACACCTATCACAAGCATACACGACCAGCTGAAAAAAAATTTAGAGTGCTATAAAACCACCACGACAAGCGAAGGAGTACACAAATGACCACTTGTCTCAATTGACGACTCGGTGGGGGTATGCTGATTGAATCATTGAATCGATTTATTTTGTAAGCGACTGATGCCAGTAGACCGAAATTGTGAAGTACAGTATGTGATGTAAGGAAACCGTTACATAGGGCTGAGTTTGTAACGAAACAGATATTGACGAATTCTTGTTGCTGTTTTTCATCCGCAACACCGCAACGTAGTGGGCAATTTCGACTGGAAGTTTCGCTGACCATGTCAGACCACGGAAGTAAACTTGTAAGCAACTGGCTTCGCGGCTACGCAATGATAGGCTGGTGTAGACATAACATACTGTACAACCACGCACGCGGGCCGACAAACACTGGAAATTGTCAAGCTGTCGGTGTGCACGTGGTTACAGCAGACCTTACAGAGCGGCAACAAACAGCATGCCGTTACTTAACTTGGAACTTATTAAGTCTTCCTGTTCGAACTTACTGCTTTCGCACCAACTACTATGGAAGCGTACTACAAACTGAACTTCTGAAAACCTGTCACTCTCAAAATGCATCGCCTAGTCTTCAAACAAATTTTTCAAACGCAACAAAATAAGCAACACCGATTCAGTTACTTTTAAAACAAGGGCGTTATTGCGGTGAAAAGCAATTACGCATTGACTGCGCTCCGTTGTCAAACCAGTAGAGCCAACAACTAAACACAACAAAGCTAGCTAAAAACGAAACCGTATACTGCCACACTTGCGAAAATGTCCCGACACCAGTTTGATGAGAAACAGGTGTTCAGTTCTTACAGTTGATCATAAAATAAGAAATGCCCCTCTGGCCTAATCGATTCCTCTGCGCCAAGAATGCTTTGAAATAAATTACCCAACGCCGAGGAACTTTTTTGCGAAGCACTCGTTGTAGCGAACCGCAAGTGTGACTTCCACTTCGCGCAGCAATAAAACGCTGGGCGCCTGAGTCGACAAAACCGCGGATGGTTTATGTGCTCTTGTTTTGAGTGAGTTTTAATACGACCGTGCTGAAATGACAGGCTTCACTCTTTCCTGGAATTGCTGCAGCACCAACAGAAATCAAAAGCGCACGAAAGCGATGAAGCGCAACAATAAACAGGTTCTTCGAAAACGTTTTTGACAAAAAAAAGTTTAAACATACTGATTTTCACAGCCGATGTTGACGCTTCATGTTAGGTGAAGAGCTGTATGCACACGGCATGCGTCTGGTGCGGTGCGTTTGTCTATTGTCTACAACAGAGGTTCCCAACCTGGGGTACATGTACTCTAGGGGTACATTTGCCTATTTGAAGGGGACCATTCGGGGTTAGCAATAGAAGGGAAAAATATATTCGCATATTAATTATTTCCAAATATTCTGAATATATAAGTTCTACAGTATTAAAAATTCAGGGGATTTTTGTTTCACCCAAACTTTTTGTTATAAGAAATTTTAGGGGTACATGCTCATCTGTCCAAATGCGTAAGGGGTACATGGTCAGAAAAAGGTTG
>JGI24021J15306_10010729_pt1 | contig 11385 bp, 5 predicted proteins | sample Ectturendosymbi1_FD_15306 | JGI IMG/M metagenome (IMG submission 15306)
TTGCACTAATCTTCATAAATCAGGCTTGCAAAATCAGGGCAACTTTCTGGCATCAGTGGTGATAGTAGTAAAACATATAATTATTTCACTAGCTCNTTGAAAAAATGTCACAGGATATATTTAGTNTAACAAATACTGAATGTTTTGTATTCATCANGTCACATTAGGCTATATGTTTNAGTATCAGGGTAAATTAAATATATTTTGCCTGATGAAAAGTTCAACCTAGGCACTTGCAGATACATGCAATATTAAGGGGTACTCTCCAAAATGTTTTCAGCATTGTGCTTAGGAAACCTGTGTGAAATTTGTATGACTGCAACGTTGCACATGTGACATCAACGCATGCTGTAAACGTCAGTGCACGTCTGCTATGGATGGATTTTACAGGGTGCAGCATAATCCAAAATTCACAGCACCAACATCATGAGAGGCATGAACAGCAATTGCCAAATTCGTGAAATCTGTACATCAGTGTACATGCTTTCCAACTCCATGCAACCCTTTGTTCACTAGGCTGCACAGTGGATGTTTACCGACGCGTCTGCCTCATGTGAATGACTTCAGACATGTAAACCGAACGGTACAATGGCGTCAGAACGGGCTGTCTCGTTTTGGCGGACCGTCGCTTGACATGTAAACGTAGTAATTGACAGCCATGTCGTCAATCCGTCGGCGATTGGTGTATGTAGAGAGCGAAGCTTGCTGGATTTTCTTTTTCGTCCCCGATCCGATCATTAATTCAACCATTTTTTCTGCGCAAGATTTGATAAGTCCTCAGCGATAGCATGCGGCTTCTTACACTTCGCAATTCGATATGCCACCTCGTAACTGCAATGAAGAGTAGGCTTTCCTTCTCCTTCTAGCGTAAGTCTGAAATGAGGTAGCGTCGCTTCTAGGTCGGATCATGCTCTTTTGGCAGACAGAGCATCGACGTCATCATCCTTCCTTTGGAGATGCTTTTTGTCGCGATGGTTTTTTAGTTTGGAGGGTCGCAATGTCGCATTTGACATCACGACCAAGCAGTGAAGACACGAAGCACAACCACGACAGTCCCGAGTCACTTTTGTGAAGCCAAATGAGACGTAGCTCTCGCTCCACTTGCGAATTTTTGACATTCGATAACCTAAAAATCATGTTTAAGTTAAATATATGTAAAACTTAAGGTCTAGAGTTGAAACACAATACAAACGATGATGTTGCTAAATTTCTACTACAGAAAATTACACAAAATTAGAAGCGTGGTGTCACGCTTTTCGAGATTAACCGCTAATTTACCCAGATGAAATCATTCGCGGTAAGCGTGTACGTTGGTGTTCATTCTACAGTCAATATTATATTGCAGTGGTTCTAAACCTTTTTTCCACCACGCTCCCCTTACGTAATTCCCTTTGTTTCACGCTCCCCTGACTTTAAATAAGTTGTAAAGACAAACGCATTTGTTGGTCAATTTATTTAATTTTAAGGTTTTGTAACAGACACGAAGTGCATAGAGTAGGTACAATTACAAACACACACACAGTCTGCACAATGCAGATTGGTGAAAACAGACACAAAAGAACCATTAAATAGCGAGTTTGGAGGTAGAACAACAGGGTTTCCGACACTTTCTCAACACTGTTGTTCTCAAACCCGTAACACTCGGTACAACACTACATCCAGAGTAGGACACTGAGTTTAACCCTGGTCAAGGCCAGGTAAAGTGCGAAAGTATTGTGGCCTGCACACATCCTCAAACAAACACTGTAACGTCCGAGCACTCAGTCGCAAAGTAAAATGCGGTTGTAGTGTTCAAAAAATAAGGAAGAATATAAACAAACAGACTGCATTAAAGCGCGCAACCATATGTTGTTAGACCATCTGCATCGTTCAAGAAAGAGGTAGATATTTTTTCACAATAAGTCCTCGAAGGTAGGAATGTTGCATTGAACCTGATGACTACCAACACTCACTCGCCACGTCAGGTTGTACAGAGCCCTGGACCCACAAATTAGGCCTCCGGTTACTTGAGAGTTTTTGGCCATTTGTTGGTGCAACATTATTTTGCAGCACTTGGGATCTCGCAGTTATGCATGTTTCCACTCGAGCCCGCATGCTTAAATTGTGTTGCAGTTACTTATTTTAGACTTATGCGAACTTTTGCAAATTCTTTATTTATTTTATTCACTCTGCATAGCTAGGCAACCGCACACTACTTCGCAGAATGGATACAGATTATTCCGACTAATTTATATCGGTTAAGCGCTATAACCGCGTTTTCGCATAAGATTTCAGAATACATTCATATTTGAAAAACGTTGTACGGTTGATCGCATAAACCGGATATTGCAATAGAAATGTTGTTTTTATTTCTAGACTTAAACACTTATACGCGCCGCATAGTGTGGGTGCATGACACGGTTCCGAGATTAAGCAGCTGAATGTCGCCATTGGGATGGCCAGAAAGTAAAAGTTACTCTTTCTTTGGCCGAGAAGTCGACGTCATATGGTGATCTGTAGCTGCCAAGCCGCATTTAAAAACTTAGTCTCACATTCAACACGATTGTGGCTCAAGTCAGAACCGTCGCCAGAAAGTTTTCAAAAAGGGGGCTTTACGTTTGTTCAGGGCGGCTTTACATTCTGAAATTTGATGAAAACTCCACCAAGTGATAGTGCTTCATAATTCAATTTAGGGGGCTTGGAGCTTTGTTTGGGGGTTAAGCCCTCAAAAGCCCCTCCGTGGCGACGGGAGTGGCTCAAGTGCAGTTGAATCGTCATAAATATACATCGTCGCATCACAGAAGAACACGGCGGGAGTACTGTAGAAAATTAGTATCATGCATGTGTACGGCCACGTTGCAGAAAGCTCGTGAGATTACAGAAAGTCATAGCGGTATCCCACGTTGCGTGGAGCTGTGCAAAATGTATGCATTCATATTTATCTGGAATTGGTGAGCCCCCTTGGGATGCAGCCGGCTACCTTGAAGTTCTATGTGCATCATGCTGTTCTCAAATGCGAGAACGGCACAGATGTTATTGTCAAGGGACTTGACATGGCATGCCCATTTGCCCACCAAACAGTCCCCCTAGTTGTGCACCTGAATGTTTGTATGCATGCTCGTTATTGGCCTGCAAAATTTCAAGAAAATTAACCCTGACTTCCATCTCTGCCGGAACTAAAACAAGTAGCATGTAGCGGCGTAAAATTAGCACTGGTGTGACGTTTGGAAAGGAAACATTCCCGTTTAATAAAATTTCCACGTTGTAGAAATAAAAACTTTCCATGTTGTAGAACATGTAGGAGTTCGCGCCCCCTGGAAATTTCGTGACGTCCCCCGGTTAAGAACCACTGTTATATTGCAAGAGCCTTTGATTCAACTAAACTTCGTTGTGTGAAGCGCCGTGGGAGCACTGGACGATAACAGCAGAATTTTTACCACAAACCTCTATTAATACAACAGGCACAATTACTTGGGGTAGAACTCTAATTTCCCAAGCCAAAAACGCAGTATCTTCGTAACTTACCAACTGTACATTTTCTAGGGCAGGACGCACCAAACTCCCTCCACTACTTACAACCACTTTTATAACAGTTAATGCTTCTCAGATTTAAACCGTATGACCACAAATTACAACTCTCGACAATAACCGGTCGTCACAACAACAAATTACAAAGATATAGCGCGGATTTCCCGTCTCTATCCGCAACTAACTCTGACTTTGAGTTTACTCTAATCATCAATACGGACATTTCGTCAGTTCCCACAACACGTTTCGACTCTAATCCTTCTGCACAGTGAAGTGTGAAATTTCCGTCGTATACATATAAAGCGAGCAAAATTTGTTAGAATTTACCAGACGCACCATTACGTAACAAAGGGAGTTAGTTATAAATAGAATTGCAGAGAATACTAAAAACAGGATTACGTCACAATCTGCAACTTGCTATCACAAGATTCCATTACTATTTATAGAGACTTTATCATTTTAGTTATGTAATGTGACAGATTTAAACAAAGCTACGATGTCCCGGATAAGTCAAGAATGTTCCAGAAAAATGCGTCACCGAACGTCACAAGAGAGGTCTGTTCTGTCATAATGAAAACTACAAATTTAAGTTTAACTGGCGAATACTTTATATCATGACACTTAGGTTATGCAATATTACGGCAAATGTACTTAGTGGAGGCCGCTGCTCGGGGACCCCAGAGAGCCACTCCGTGGCCCCCCAAGGGCGGCCGAAGACCCCGCTTGAGAAACCCTGATCTAAACATTGTGATCCTTAACTGAAAATGTGAAGTACTTCCAAGCTTGTCCGCGAGATGGAGGTTCCCATTACAATCCCTTATTATCTGTCCCATCGTAAGTAAGTTTAAACATCACACAGCACAGATTTATGTGGTTGAATACCAATGTCGCACGCTCATAACGCAGTAATTGTTGCACGTATGGCACATAGAGGCTCAGTACCATGGCGTAGTGATGTTATACCCTCCAAAATAAGGTTGCTTGACCCTTAGGTGACAACTAAAAAAGGTTACCCAATTTTCATTGGGCCCCCCCTGATTGTGTAGTTTGGGGTGCCTTAGCCACGGAACTGTAGACGCCAGACGTTACACTTGCTTATGATGTACTTCGTATTATTAGTTTGGTTGAAATCCCATGGGATGTGATAAGACGGTCACAAGATGCCTGTGTGGGACGGACAAAAGTATCTCATGGACAAGCCTGGGTATTCTACTGTCATATTTTTATCACAACCAAATTGATTTTTAGCTGAGTTTAACATCGGATGACAACGTTTTGAAAATCTGTCCATCAGTAAAAGTGAAACTTTTCAAATTTGAGAACATGTTTGTATCTTGTTGCCTGTTTTAGTTTTTTGATGTTTGCAGATGTCAACTTCAGCTGGCTGGGACGGATTCATGGAACCTACACTTTACGTAGATAGTCGTGGCGCTGAATGCAATCCTGGCTTGAATGGAGGGAAGAGAACCTGCATGAGCACAAGTTTTATTGGTTATTTCTACTTCATCAGGTACCTGATTGCTACGACAAAGTGAAGTGCCTTGATTTTTTGTAAAAAAAAACAGAACTGCAGCAACAACGTACAAAACCTGTTGTTCTCCTTGTAACTTTTACCCGGCATCTTTATGCTGCAAGAAAACATTTAATCATTCATTTTGCGTAGTGGTATAATGCCATGTTTAATTTTAATGGCAGTATAGCGTTTCAAAGGAGCCAATGTAGTGTTTAAAAACTTGTGTTGGTTGATGGTTGTGGATTGTATGCTTATTTGAAGATATTCCAAAACGAAACAATCAGCGAGGTTAGCTTATTCGTTGCAAGAGAACTGATCTTGTCTCCCAAACTAAGCCACTAGCATTTTAACTTGCCGTGGAGATACAGTATGCATCCGCTTTAACAGCTGGTAACATGAGCAGAGAAATTTCCTGTTAGTTACATAATATCTTGTTATTTATAGAATGCAATCTCATTGTAATTCTTTATATTTTTGCAGTTATTTACTTATTACTTTTGTGATTGTGACAAACATGTACATTGCAATTATACTGGAAAATTTTGATCTGGCAACCAAAGACAATGAAGAGGAGCTGACAGCAGATGACTTCGAACACTTTTTTGACATGTGGCAGCGATTCGACAAAAACGGAAACGGAAAAGTACGGTTATAAATGTTTTGCTCATAACAGTGGCGTAGCGAGGCTAAGTGCCGCCCGGGGCCGACCATAAAAGTGCGCCCTTTCCACCCCTCAAATTTACTTACAAAAATTAAAAATGGAAGATCGTGTTTCGTGCTTAATAGGATTAATGAAGCATCTTGAAAATCACAATCAAACACTCACAAACTGAAATGGGTCTTATTTTTCATTGTTGATTATGAGTCTTGCTTTTTTTGCTTGTGTCATCTTTATCATCGTTAATTTTTCTATTTTTGTTTGCTTTACATGTGCATATACGAACCCGACATGTTTCGTCAAATTTTTTTCCCTGTTGCTGTTGGTTTTTAATCTCCGGCAAGCACAGCGCATGTTTTTTAAATGGAACTTTACTCATCCAAGGGATCAAACGAAAAAATTAAGGGATGTGCTAGCGACATACCTACTTTACAGATGTAAACATTTATATGTATGTTAATATTTCGTGTGATATCCCATGTGCTGCATATAGCAGACTATAATCATAAATCTGATGATATGATCTCAGTAATATAGAAGGTTTCATTGTTCACTTCACGTTTCAGTAGTGGTTTAATCCTCAGAAAATATAAAAGGCTGCAAACGTTAACTCTGTCGACACTTGCGCGGGGCCCTCTGTAGGTGCGTGGACCTATTTTGAAAAAATATCTTAAACAGGTTTAAAACCGGCTATAGTTGAGAAGCGCTGGCTTAAGTAGTCTTCATCGTGACTTGCGCAGGTGGTCTAGCTGTTGTGTCGGACCTCTTCCAATTACACGTGCATGGTGTTATTCCTTGCCTTCGTTCGTTACCAACAGAACCATCGTCTTACGTTCGACAGCAATTCCGTTGATCAACTTTATTCAGTACAGCAATTGCCAATTTGTACAAACATTTCGATTAACGCACTTTTTAATAAAAACCTTAACTACAATCATTCTAAATATATCGTTTACCCTTGCATTAGCTTATCAGACTAAGGTTCTTGCCTCAAATTCATCAAAATGAGAGCAACACCTTTTCTAAGCTTTTCTTGTTGAAATGAATTTTTCTATGACTGGAAATGATATCGTTGAACAAAGAAGACTTTTACGAAACTCAGGCTGCTTATCGTCTGGTTCTGATTTACTCTACTTGCTGTTCAAACCGACAGTGTGAGCTCTAGGTTACCTACACAAACACACCAACTGCACTATCCCGTTTCAAGAACGTCATTTTCCATACCATTACGTCATGCAGAAAAACAGCCGTTGTATTGAAACTGTGCAACATTACCTTCGCAGAGTTCTTCACTTCAACCGCCAGATATTAATGTTGATAAGCCCACCTAATGACTAGGCCACAGCGTATGGCACTTATTGAAAATATCTCACTGAGCATCAAAAAATAGCTTGAGATGTGACGAGATATTAAGTGTTTCATCAATTTGCGCACTTCACAGCCACGTGTCGTGTTTTATAGGCTAGCCCACCAGTCTTAAGGCTTCTAAACAAAAAAATTTAAAAGAGCTAAAACTTTCAAAACTTTAAAAAATTTATTTAGCAATAATAACGAAAGGCAAGAACTTCCAAACTTTTTTCAAAATTAATTTTTAATCAGCAAAATGCCGCCCCCAAAAAAGTGCCTCCCGGGGCCCACGGCCCACAGGCCCAACCCTTGCTACGCCACTGGTTCATAATAAGTAGTTTTTAAAGCATATCACCACACGTGAAAGGCTTCGCAAGAAATGACTCTGTTCAGGTATGAATGCAACCGTAAGCAGTATGGTTACTTTCCTTCCAATCTGTAATTCGTTTTTGGGAAAAAATCGCCAGCAAAATGCCCAGTGCTCGGTTTAAAATTGCTTTCTTGGAAGAAGAAAGATTTTGACTGTTCGGTGAGCGTAAATACTTGTTTAAAATCGGAGCACCAAATCAACCAAGCTAAACAACTTGCTTGTTTTTTTTTCAGCTTACTATAGAACAGCTAAGCGATCTTCTTCATAACATCGATGAACCCTTGCGCATACGTCAACCAAACAAATTGCAAATTGCCGCCATGAAAATACCCATGTACGGAGATTATGAGTTGCTCATGGTGGATGTTGCGGCTGCTCTGATAAAACGTATTTTAGGTAAATAACATCTGGTTTGTTTTGTTTTTTTGTTTACTGATGTGCGCTTTGTGAAGTGAAAACTTAGTCCAACCCATACTTCGAGGTATGGTAAATAACAGAGTTTAGTATTAATTAAACAACGTCGTTTTTGCAGATGACACTTCAGTGTAAAAGGCTTTTATCCAAAAATGGTTCACAAACCGTACGATAGTTGTAAATGTGTCCGTCATGTACATAACAAGTGACACTTAACAACGTTTCGCTTGCATGAGTTATTATTTTAACTTCCAGCCCAAACATTTCTAAAGTTGTGAATGAGCAGTCTGTTGAGTTCAAGCGGTTAAAAGTTAGACAATGAAACTTGCAACTAGAACCGAGTCGACGAGCGTACCATCGAGAACATCCGCTATGTGCATATTTACTGGAAGATTTCGAGAAGTTAGACTTTTTGGAGGCAACAGACTTTTAAATACTCCTGCAATTAAAGCAAACAAATAATTTTATCGGATCAAAGCGCCTTTCGTAGAGCTGAACGAACTGAGCATAACATTTAGCTGCGCTCGTGGGTGGCTGAGCGAAAGGTTCTTTACAGAACTTAATCAAAGGTTACCTTCGTTGCTGCAGGCACAGAAGGATACTCCGATGAATTGGAAAAAGAACTGAAGGAATACTACAACAATAAGAAGACTTCTAAAATAGATACGGGAGGCGAACAACCTATCAGCGACACATACAGGCACATCCAGAGCGAAACTGGGTCAGAGACGCACAAAAAGTTTTGTGCTGCTCCTCGGGCACTGCTAGCGGCAAAACTGTTAAACATGTCTGTGTCGTCTTCCACGGCAACAGACGAACACTCGCAAATCAAAGTCACTAGCAACGAAAGCAAAAGTCTGGAGCTAGATGAGTTTCAGACTGCTCGAGAAACTAATCCGGAAAACGCGAACAAGCTGCATGAGCAGAACCAGCAAGAAAACACGTTGCATGCGCCGCAAATATCTTGCAAATCAAGAGACAATGGAGAAACACGCCCCGTTGTGTCAGAACTTTGCGTCGCCACTTCAGAAACTGTTTATTTTACCCACAGCGTGCCGTTAGGCTTGAACAACCACGTCCAACACAGCAAAGGCTCAACAGTACTGAGCAAACATTCGGGGAACCAACTTGATGAGTTGGGTATCAAACACGTTTCATTCCCAACTACAGCCAATTTCGGCACGACTCCTACCTGGCAGGCTTTTGATTTAGGCAGGTGCGGAGGTGATAGAACACAAACAATTATGGAAAATGAACATGTTTTGCTGCAAAGACATGTTGGTAACGGGCCAAGCAATACTGCAAATTCAAACTTTTTCTCTCGAACTGCCAGGGAAAACTTTGCTAAAAGCACCCGAGAAGTTGCCGTTCATGTTACGAAAAATGTCGATGCAGTTTAGTGGGCATTAAAATCGACTACATTAGGTGGCTGCGAGCTGCGTAAAGCCGACAACTAACCGCCATCAAATAGTCGAAGAAATAGATTTTTCAGAGCTTGGCTTGTGAATCTGGAACTGCAGATTTGCTTTAACAAACACCGACAGAACCAGTGCAAAACGAGTAGCGGAAATGATGAAGCAAAAGGAATGTTTTAAAAGAGCTTAACAAAAGGAAAATAAAGAGAGAAACAACAAAATTGCGATGTAACGTAAGTCAGCAACTGAATGATACGTAAAGCTTCGCCGGCGGGCCATTGTGACTCACAAAACCACAACGAATGAGCTTTCGAGTTTTCTTGAAAATGGTTCTCATACGGCGAGCCACATATTTTTCGGCAGCACTACCTCGTTTTCGGTGCATCGCACCTGCGTCAATTTTTACCCAATCTGCTGTTTCAAAAGTAGTAGAAAATTTAATTTCTTCCTGAAAGACATGTCGGATCGCACATCTGAACTTTGCGTACATCGTTGTTGTTGCGTAAGTCAAAAATCTTTAGGAATTTTAGAACAGCTGGTGTTATAACAAATGTTAATGCACCCAAGCTGGATGTTAGCTCAAAAAACTGTGATGTTGGGCCATGACAAGTTCAAAAAATGTGCAAGTTGGTAAATACAGAGCATCTGTCTCCGCCACGGAGAAATCTTTGCCACATTGCAGTTCAGAGCCTCTGCAACAAAAGTAAAATCAATATTTTGCAAAACTTGTGCATTTTGATTTGTTTTTTTCTTTCACGTCTGTGCCATCTTTGGTCGCTGGTAAATTAACGCCTTTTTTCGTTTTACTAGCAATTGTTTTGGAATTGTCTGTGGAAAAAATCGCCTTTGTAATGTAACATGAGCAGTTTTCTGGGCCTTGAAAGGGTTGCATATCTGACGCATGGATCGCGGCTGCGAGCTACAAAACTGCAAATATATCCTTAGGCGTCGAAAGTTTTCCCGGGAAGTATAACAGATGAATTATGNTAACTTTACTTTAGAGGTTAAATAATAGTGCGGTTACTCAGAAAAGAAGCTGAGCAAAAAGAAAAAAAGTGGGGCAAAAATTTTTTGCTTTCTTAANTAATTCTGCTCCCCGTACAGTTATAACCGCAATTTTATAGTTAGCTGTTTTGTCACAGCGTTTTGGGACTTAACCACGGCCTACTTAAGACATCTTAAGTAGGCCGTGACTTAACGGAGTAGTTTCACACGGAAAGGTTATGCTGGTGTGAGGAAAAGGTTATTTCGCGGCAAAATGACCAAACTGATTTTTGTAGAACTGGGAAACGAATGACAGCAATGACCCGAAGTAAGAGAGAAAAAAATTCCCGCAAGCATTTTTGTTGCTCGCTGGACGTAAGAGCCGCACGCGAATGCAGTAAGGTTGCCAATCACCATGGGCGTCCGCAGGGGGAGAAAAACGTGAATTTTTCCCACCCTGGAAATTGGGACTAAGAAGCAAAAATTTGTGGAAAACGTGAAATCAGGAATTTAATTCTGATTATTTGGGTTAATTCTTGCAATGACAGTTTGTTTGGCGATATGACACTCACACTGGACAAGAGTCAGGTTCGCTGTTTTGGTAAACTTGCAGTTATGAGCTTGCAGTTCACTCGTGTCCGCTCCTTTGCCCGCAAAGGCAGGTTGCGAAACTCGGGAGCGAATTGTTCTACTGTTAGCCTTTGTTGCGTAACAATAAAATGGCAACAAAACAAACCTTCGAAGATGCCCTTCAAGTTATGGTGGCAGGCGTTTTGCCGCATGTAACTTTCGAACGCAGACATCTTGGCAGGTAATGCAGCGACACAGTGACTGCTGCTAGCGGTAAGGCACGGAGGTTCAAACCAGTGGTGGGCGAATTGCCGGTCGCCGCCATAGTTTGTGTAGCTCTTCTAGAGGAATAGCAATATCTCAAATTGATAGAGAGTTGTTGCCTCAAATTAAAGTCTGTTTCATTTATCAATGTGTTTATAGAAGCTTGTGAAGTTAGTACACAGGAGTGTTCCCTGTAAGAAAATTGTACATTGAGCAAATGTTTGTTTCAGTGTGCATGCAGTTTCACAACCATGTAGATTGTAGACACACAACCAGTGAAACGTTTGTTATGGTATTTTTAACCATAACATGAACTGACTGGGGATTTAACAATAAAGCAGCT